>Ga0247611_10002166_pt1 | contig 32752 bp, 32 predicted proteins | sample 177DNAGHGhighgp2_FD_192422 | JGI IMG/M metagenome (GOLD analysis project Ga0247611, IMG submission 192422) | Sheep rumen microbial communities from Palmerston North, Manawatu-Wanganui, New Zealand - 1770 DNA GHGhigh gp2 | ecosystem: Host-associated > Mammals > Digestive system > Stomach > Rumen... | reverse complement strand
GATGATACCGCAAGGAACGCATTAAAACAGATAGAAGAAAAGAAATACGATGCTGACCTGCTGCAACGCGGAATACCGGCAGAGCGCATCCTGAAATACGGCTTTGCCTTTGAAGGTGAAAAATGTCTGATAAAGAAAGTAAAAATACCAACTAATACTTGACACATATTTTTATTGCCACCCCCATAGTTTTGTGTTATAATATTTACAAAATACGGCTATAAGCAGATACTCTGCTATGGAGTAGCGTTTTTTCAAAAACAGGCTAAGGTAAAGCTACTTGAAAATGATTAAATAGCTGTATGGGACGGATGACATCTCATACTTTATCAAATGAAAAGAATAAATAGAAAACAACCGATAGAACCAATAATTCTATCGGTGTTTTTTATGTCTAAAAATAAAAGAGGCCGAAAAGTAAGCATATAATGAAAAATGCGTTTAGAAAAATATACGTATCTCATGATATATCTTATTTATACATCATATTTATACATCATGAGATACTTTAGGTTAAGGGCAAATGAAGATGAAGAAAAAATTGAATTACTTCGCAACTTTTTTGAGAGGAAATATAAACAATTATATGATAAAATACTCTAATGCTCAAAAATAACTGACAAAAAATTTTATTTTTTTACTTAAAAATCAGGTTGAGAGTTCTATTAACATAATAGAAGAGAAAAAGCAACTCTCAATAATTAAATTGACCAAACAAAGACCGACGTAAAAGAATAAAATGCGTGGTGTAAAAGTGAAGGGGGGAAAATTATGAATGGATAAGAAAATGGATAAAGGAAATGGACAAGAAAATGGAAAAGAAAATGTACGGGGAATGGAATTTAGAATGTGCCCCAAAAAAATAAAAAAAAATTACAAAAAACACTTAAAAAATTAAACACTGGCACTATTAATTAAATAGAAACACATAAATGTATTTTTTAACAAAAACGTAAAGGAGAATAAGAATATGACTAATGAACAGAGAAAAAAGTGTGAAGAAATAATTCATTCAGTAGCAGCAGGAACAGGAGCGGTAGGAGCAGGTCTTTCATCTACGCTGGTAGCGGACACGGCTGTTATAACACCAATGCAAGCAAAAATGATAGAAGATTTGGGAAATGTGTTTGGAGTAGAAAAAGGAACGGCAGTGATGCAAGGAACTATTTCGTCTGTTGTAGCCGGAATAGTAGGTAAAAATTTGGTTAAAATTGTGACAGGCTGGATACCCATAGCTGGAAACATAATAAATGCAGCAACAGCTGCAGGAATAACGGAAGCAATAGGCTGGATGGCAGTAGATCAGTTTGAAAGGCTGACAAATAAGGCTTGGTAAGAAAATAGTGAAGTAAAAAAAGAGAAAAAGATAAGGAGAGTAAAAAATGAAGAAAATTAATATAGAAAATACAGTAACACTTATCGCAAGAAAATCAAAGATTATGGATAAGTTAGATTATTATGTAAAGGAGCAGCACTCGGAAGAGCACTATCTGTTTACCAGAAATTATTCTTCTGTATGCTACAATATGTGTAAAGGAGGAGCTTCAATAAATAGACTATTGAAGGTGAGGGATAGAAACACAGCGTTAATGGGACTTGTTAAGTATCTTAAAATATCTATGCCATACTTCGTTGAATATTATGGATTGAAAAAGATAGAGAGAGAAAATGAAAGAAAGAAAAATAGAACTATGGAAAGATAAATCTGAATTCAACTGTAATCAATAAAAAGAAATACGATAACAATTACTGAAATAATTGGTTGGGCTGCAGTTGCGTTGTTTGAAAAGGGAAGAAATTCGGGAACTATTTTATGAATTCGAGGAGGAAATCATATGAATAATGTAGGGAAAAGAGTTTTGGTGAATTTTTCAAATCACCCATCATCAAAATGGGACAAGGATCAGATGGAAGCAGCTGAGCAGTATGGTAGGGTTGTAGATATCGCCTTCCCGGTTGTAGATGAAAATGATGATGAAGAAAAAATTAAAAAAATAGGTGATGAATATCTAGAGGAAATAATGCAGTATGCCCCGGCAGCAGTAATGCTTCAGGGTGAATTTACATTAAGTTACTATGTAATAAATGAACTTAGAAAAAGAAAAATAACAGTATTAGCGGCATGCACAAAAAGAGAAACGTATATGGACGGTGACATGAAAATATCTATATTTAAATTTAAGAGATTTAGGGCATATGCTTAGGTTTAATCGCGTAATAAACGATGGGTATTATGAAGTGTAAATAGGTGATAATAATAAGGAGGCAGGCATGGAAAGCTTGGTTTATGAGGCCCTTAAGGTGATTGTATTTGTTTTGGTGGTGTGCATTTTAGTTTCAGTAGTAAAATGCTTGTTTGGAAGTTGATTTATTTGGAAAAAAGAGAACTGTAAAGAGAAAAAAATCAAACGCATAATAAAAGGAGAAAAATTATGAAGAACAAAAATCATTATTCAAATGAAAATTATGAGGCCGAGAACTGCGCAAAGACAAAAATAGAGGTACAAACAAATAATAAGAAAACACATGGCCTGTTTTTTTGGATTGCAATACTTGTAATAGGTTGTGTGGTGTTAGGTGTAACTGGATATATAAAATCTAGAATAAATGCAAATGGCTCGGTACTAATGGGAGAGGAAGTAACAATAAACGATATAACCTTAAGGAATGATTTAATGGCTATAGAACAGATAAGCAGCTATGAAGTAAACTATGCCGGAATTGCAAAAATAGAAGATACAAATGAAATAGCTGGGTTGAAATTAGGATTTACTAAGCATGTAATAGATGTTGCATATGAAGGAAAAATAAAGGCTTATTATGATCTAGACGTATTAGATGATGCAACTATAAATCCGGTTACTAAAACCATAACCTTAGACCTCCCAGAAAAACCGGAAATAGACATAATTCCAGGGGAAACAAAAGTACAGCAGAAGAATAATATCTTAAATTTAATAGAGGCAGATGAAGTAACAGAACAACTTGAAATAGAACAGAATATGCAATTGGAAAAAGCAGTAGAAAAGGGTCTATATGAAAAAGCAGAGAAGCATTTTAAGGAAATAGTTCAGGACTTTTTGGATTCTTACGGAGATAAGTACAAGGGGTATAAGGTAAAATAAAATGTAACCATGCTGAGTAGAAAAGAGTAAACACCGGCTTGTAAATAAGGATAAAGGAGGAAAAATATGAATAAGATGAATAATATTTTAAAGAAAATGGGTAAAACTATATTACAGGTGATAATAATACTTCTTTTAGTGATTATATTGGCGGACAGAGTAATTACATCATTTGCAGGAAATAAAGAAGGAAAAACAGATGATTTAAATGTAGTGAAAGAAGGAATGGTAACTGAGAATAATGTGATTCCAGAAGAACCTAAAATTACTAATGAAGAATTAAGAGATGATCTTTCGGGAATAGAGCAAATGGATTATTATATGCAGGATTATTCAGGTGTGGTAGTAGTGGAAAAGATGAAAAAAATATTGGGGAAGGAAAGGAAAATTACTAAGCACACAATAAACATTGTCTATTCAGGCACAGTAAAGAGCTACTACGGAATTTCAATACTGCAAACAGCAGTAATCGATAACGATAATAAAACCATAACCTTCGCTTATCCAGAAAAACCTTCTGTAACAGTGATAACAGGAGAGGTAGAAACTATAGAAGATGATAACTGGCTTAATCCGATTAAAGAGAATGAAGTAAATGATCAGCTGGAAATAGAAAAACAAAAGCAGCTAGAAAAGGCCATAAATGAAGGCTTATATGAAAAAACAAAGGATTATTATAGGGAATTTTTCGAAGAATATTTAAATACATATGGAGATAAATACGAGGAATATGAAGTTTTATAAAAGGGTTAAATGTATCATTCCTAAATATGAATGGAAGTGAATATGGAAAGCTTGTTAAGATGAATGATAATGCAATAAGACTTAGAAAACAGGTATATATAAGCGATAATAAGAAACAGACACTCAAATTTGCAAAGAAGATGATTTTGTTGTGGTTTGATAAAATAATTATGATGAACTTCCTGTTACTGATTTTATAGCAGCAACAGGAAGTTGATTATTATATTGACAGAGGGTGTAAAATATAGTAAAATTGGCATTAGAGGACATCGTAGTAGCATAATTCCACATTTTATATTGTAATACAATAAAAATGTAAAAATGGAAGAAAATGGAATTTTTAAGCCGCTATGCATGTATAGTGCACTTGAGACTGTTTTGGTATACCTGGGGGTAACTCTGACCACAAGAATTTGCTTTTTAGCCGCAAATCGGTTCTAGAGCCCTTGGAAATACTGCTCTCCAGAAGGGTGCTATTAGGCCTACCTCATTCCCCATAGGGGACGGAAACTTTAGCATACATATAACTAACGACGTCAGCAAACGCTGATTAGGCCTACCTCATTCCCCATAGGGGACGGAAACTGATGTTGTCGGCGGCGAGTTCGTCGCGGATTTGGTCGGAATTAGGCCTACCTCATTCCCCATAGGGGACGGAAACCCGTCATTGTAGTTCATGGGATGAAATGCGTTCTCATTCATTAGGCCTACCTCATTCCCCATAGGGGACGGAAACTATTTTCAATGTATTGAAATCGATCAATATCATTGCGATAATTAGGCCTACCTCATTCCCCATAGGGGACGGAAACCGAAGTTTGTTTCATCATGTATAACGGCATATGATTCATCATTAGGCCTACCTCATTCCCCATAGGGGACGGAAACCAATACTGAAACATTCATTAATTATCATTCCGATTCCTATTAGGCCTACCTCATTCCCCATAGGGGACGGAAACCAAGTGCCTTAATTGACACTCCTATTGCTACTCCATTAGGCCTACCTCATTCCCCATAGGGGACGGAAACACTTCGTGTTCTGCTTTGAACTTAGTGCCTACAACCTTATTAGGCCTACCTCATTCCCCATAGGGGACGGAAACTATGCCATAATATTCGTTTACAATCATGATAATGTTAGCCATTAGGCCTACCTCATTCCCCATAGGGGACGGAAACGTTATACTTTTTGTCTAAGTATATTCTCAACTCACGTGATTAGGCCTACCTCATTCCCCATAGGGGACGGAAACCCAAATTCTATATTACTTCTGGTCAATATCCTTGTAGAAAATTAGGCCTACCTCATTCCCCATAGGGGACGGAAACAATCCTCCTTGGCAACCATCGATATAGTCATGGTTCATTAGGCCTACCTCATTCCCCATAGGGGACTTTAGATTTAAACATAAAATAACAACATGAATGATTAGTTCATGTTGTTTTTTTATGGCATTTTGGGATAATGTCATATTTATTATTAAAGTTCTGTTTGTCCGAATGAAAAAAATGAATTTATTTATGATTTCTTACTTAAAAAATGAAATTCTGCACTATTAATTAATTGTAAGAGAAATAATATATTATTAGGTATTAAACAAGGAGGACAAAACTATGAAGAAGATTAACATTGAGAATACTGTAACCATAATAGCAAGAAAATCTAACGGTATATATAAGTTGGATTACTATTTAAAGGAAAAAAGGGGAGAGGAACTTTATTTATTTACTAGAAAGTATTCAGAAGATTGTAACAGAATATGCAAATCTGGGGCGTCGATAAACAAAGTAATAAGTATAAAAAGTAGAAATATAATTGCGATTTGTTGAATTTGCACAAAAAAAGAAGAGTTGGCATTGGATGAAGTGTTGATTTTAACTATAAAATATGCTAAAATAAACAGAGTATAAAAAAATAGAAAGTGAGATTAGAAATGAAAAAGTTTATATTTACAAGTCCGTTACAGAAACCAGAGTATTTAGGAAAGAATATCTATCAGGCAGAGGGAAATCAGATGCTTCAATATGATGTAGCAAACAGCTTTCCGATTCTTTCTGCAATAAACGGTTACACTGAAGAAAATGAAGAAATTGAGATAATAACTATCGTTATAGATTATGAAAATGCAAAAAAGAATTATGAGACCTTTAAAGAACAGTTAAAGGAAATTGAAGATAGAAAAAAATTGAAATGCAACTTAGTTACCGTTGATATAGAGTATGCAGATGGCATGGAAGTGCAGCTTGATACTTTAGATAAACTTCTTGACTTAATGGAAGACGGAGATGAATTATATGCTTGTGTAACTTATGGATCAAAGGTTGTATCGATAGTAGAATTTATGACTATAAACTATGCCTATCATATAAAGAAGAATGTCACCTGTGAATGTATAGTTTATGGACAAAAGGATCATAATGCAGATAAGTACAAGGTGTTTGATGTTACCTCGTTGTTCTATTTAGATGCAGTTGTTAAGCAGCTGTCTGCAAGCAAAAATCCTCATGCAAGTGAAATAATAAAGAAAATGCTCAAGGAGGATTCTCAGGATGACGAATAATGATGAAAGTACGTATGATCTTTTTCAAAAAAAAATAAATGAAATGGCGTTTGATTATTGGAAGTTGAAGAAGACAGAAAATGAAAATAAAACGCTTCTGTTAAATAAAAGAAATGCTATTTGGGTGTTAATCTTCGAATGGATTTACCCAGAAAGAATGAACGGAGATTGCGTATTATTGGAAGCTGGCAAGGCGGATAAGGCGGTTTATAAAACTGAAAAAAGATTACATAATCTATCAGAAGGTCTTTACAATGCTCTTCTGAAGTATGAAAACATTGGCGGAAAAAGTAACGATGAAGGTAATGATAGTTATAGATTAAAAAAAATCGTGTCAGAAAGATTTGTCGATATTTTAAATGATAATATAGATAAGTTCTTAAAAGACTATGATTATGAAGCTAATAATAATTTTAAAGCGTATTTAGCTACAAGACTTTTCTATTTAGCTACCAAATACAATTATAAAGAGGCGAAGGCGCGAGGAGAAAAATTGGTAGTAGATGAGAAAAAACAGGGGGATGAAAAGTATACTGTTGAGGGGCGTGCAATAAGTCTTGACAGTCAAGTGAAAGGAGAGGAAGGCGATAATTTATCTTTGACTGAAGTAATAGCGGATGATGATTTTGACACTGAATATCTTGCTGAAAAAAATATAATGACAGCAGATACTATGAATATTTTAGCAACAATAATGAGTTTTGTTAGAAAAAAAGCTGGAACGAATGAAAGAAAGAATAATAAATTGAGATATTATAAGACCTTTTTTACAGATTCAGTGGTTTTTTATTCAAAGGAGATAATGGCTGATAATCAAACAGAAGATCTTAATGAAAGAGAAATAATAAAGAATGTTGATTTTGATTTTGGAGACTATTATGTAGATGGTTTCTGCAGGACAATTGGGCAATATAGAAGTGGACGACTAAAAACATATGGAGAGCTTGTCAATTACGAAGGAAGAGGTGTGGAAGATGATGTTGTAGACATACCGGTGGAAAATAATGTAATAGCAAGCTACCTTAAAAATGCATATGAGGATTTACGTAATAAAAACGTAGTTAATATGCTTTATGAACAAAAGAAAAAGTATGATGTAATAGCTAAAGAAAAACTAAAAAATAGAAATATTATTTAAAGGCTAATTAAAAATCGATTCAAAAGGGAAAGGAGAAAAATGGATAATATACATGTGAAAATTGCTTGTGGCGGTCTTCTACATGACATTGGAAAGATTATTGATTCAAAAGAAGATAACTCTGGATTATCTTTCCTCGTGCATAATGCGGAAATAAATGATGAAGAAATACTTGAGCAGATAAAATACAACACTGATGATAAGGCTACAGGAGCTAAAAATGAATCATTGGCGTTTGTAACCAATTTTGCCTCTGATATCGCTACGGCTGCCAATAGAAGGAAAGAAAATAGAATAAGCTTTGTAGGTAATTCAAATATCGAAAGTATATTTAATATATTGAATGGTAATAATGATAAAAAATATTTTTTGCCACAAGCCCTAGATATAAACGAGGAGATAAATTATCCGATAGATAAAAAAGAAAATTCTGATTTGGATTTTTATAAAAGGTCAAAGGCTGAAATAGAACTTAAATTAAAAGAGTTACGATATGAAACTAATTATGTTAATTCACTATTGAATGTATTAGAGAGAAACTTAGCATTTGTTCCTGCCTCAGTGGAAAATGATATTAATGATATTTCGCTTTATGATCATTCGAAATTGACCGCTATGCTTGCACTCTGTATTTATGATTTTCTTACGGAAAAGAAAGTGGAGTGTTATAAAGAAGAACTGTGTGATGCATCTAAAAGAGAAACACTACTTAGCGAAAAAATGTTTTTGTTAGTAAGTTTAGATGTCTCTGGTGTTCAGGATTTTATATATTCTCAGTTTGGTACAAGTGATGTATTAAAAAATCTTAGATCAAGATCATTCTATTTAGATATTATCTTGGAAAACATGGCAGATAATATTTTAGATAGTATTGGATTAGCAAGGACAAATCTAATATACACTGGTGGTGGACACGCTTACCTCTTGCTCCCTAATACACAATATAGTAGGGTTAAACTAGATGAATTTGAAAAAATATCTAGAGATTGGTTCTTAGAAAAATTTGAAGCGGATCTTTATGTTGCAATAGGATATACTGCCTGTAGTGCTAAAGAACTTGAGAATGAACCGGAAGGAAGTTATAGTAAAATATTCCAAAATGAAACTCGGGAAATATCCAAAAAGAAACTGAATAGATACAATATGGAAGAATTAATGGGCTTGAATAATAAGAAATTGAAGAATAATTATAGAGAATGTAAGGTATGTCACAGATCTTATGTTTTAAATGATGATAATTTATGTCCTATTTGCAGCTCGTTTGTTAGCTTGTCTTCTAAAATTGTTTCGGAAGATTATCCATTCTATGTTGTTTCAGGTAAAAAGAGAAATGATAATGATATGGAAGTATTTAGAAATCAGTATCTTTCGCCGGAAGATGAAAAAGAGGGAATAATTAACGCAACAGAAAAGAATCCTGATTTGTTAAGAGTTTATGTGAAAAATGAACCTAGAGCAATTTATCCAGGTGCTATTAAGTTGTTTGTAGCAGACTACTGTTCGGATTATACGCTTGAAAGATTAGCTGCAAGTGGAGAGGGAATTGAAAAACTTGGAGTGTTGAGGGCGGACGTAGACAATTTAGGAAAGGCCTTTGTTAGCGGCTTTCCTAAGAAATATCAAACTATATCCAGGGCTTCGTCATTTTCTAGAATGATGTCTACTTTTTTTAAGCTTTACATCAATAGAATTTTATTAAATCCTGTTTTTTCTTTAAAGGGTAATAGGCCACAAAAGAAAAGAAATGCAGCGGTTATTTATGCCGGCGGAGATGATATGTTTGTTGTAGGAGCCTGGAAGGATATAATAGAGTTTTCGGTAGATATCAATAATGATTTAAAAAGATTTGCCCAAAAAACACTATCTGTATCAGGTGGAATTGGTATTTATGATAGTAAGTACCCGATATCATATATGGCTCAGGAAACGGCAGATTTAGAGGATGCATCCAAAAAAATGGATGGTAAGGACTCGATTACTTTATTTTCAGAAAATCATTCTTTTAAATGGGACGATTTTATATATTCTGTTTATGACAAAAAATTTAAACTTATATATGATTTTTTTGAAGGAAATGCTAGAATCAGAAAAAATAACGATGAAAATGTAGAAAGTAGAGGAAAGAATTATTTATATAATATTCTTGAATTAGTTAGGAATTGTGAACGAAGTGAAGAAGGAGATGATGAAGAAGAAAAGAAAAGTAATAAAATGAAATATGGTGGAAAACTAAATATAGCTAGATTAGCATATATGCTCTCTAGATTAGCACCAGAAAAAAAGGCACCAGATGAATATAAGGAGCTATATGATGAATTCTCACGTAAGCTATATGAATGGAGTTCTAATTCAAATGACAGAAGAGAAATAATTATGGCTATTTACATTTATGCATATTTGCAGAGGAAACAAGGTAAATAGTATTATTTTTAATGGAGGAAAATATGGGCTACGATAAATGGAACAATAAAACTTATAATGAAAAAAATAACAATTATCAAAATAAAAATCGTTTTAAATGTAAGGTAGAAAATGTGAATATTGATAACTATGTCGATATGGCTGAGAAGGTTATTAATAATCTAATTAAAGATGGGAATCAAAGAATTAAACTTACAACTTCTCAAATAAGAAATATTTTGGGCATGACTTCAGATATATATAATGATGCTAGATTTTCTAGCGAAGAATTAGATGACAAAATACGAGAGAGAGTGCAATACTTAAAATTACATGTTGTGTATGCAGCAGGTAGAGATAACATAGTAAAAGACTTTGTTGATTGTGCTAGTATCGTAGAATTTATTAATAGTATTGGTAGAAGTAAAGAAAAATTAATTTTGTTTTGTCATTATATGGAAGCGCTGGTCGCATATAGAAAATATAGTGGAAATGATAAATAATAGTAGAAAGGATTGAAATTATGTACGCAAAAATTGCAATAACAGGAATAATTGAATCATTATCAGGAATGCACATCGGAGGTTCGTCAGAGTTTTCAGCAATTGGTTCGGTTGATTCACCAGTAATGAGAGATGTACTAAGTGGAGAGCCTATGATACCAGGGAGTTCGTTAAAGGGAAAAATGAGAACTCTTTTATCAAGACAGTACAATTCTGGAAAGTTACCACAGGAACATCATAGAGATAATATAAAGGTTTTAAGGTTATTTGGTGACTCAAAAAGTAGTGAGTATAAAACTGCAAGATTAATATTCTCGGATTTGATGGTGCAAAACGGGGAAGAATTAAAAAATAAAGGTATCTCAACTACAGAAATTAAGTTTGAAAATACTATTAATAGACTTACTGCTGTAGCTAATCCTAGACAGATTGAAAGATCTGTACGTGGCCTTAAGTACTCCTTAAGCATTATTTATAATGTGCAGGATGGAATCAGTTTAGAGGAAATAAAAGAAGATTTTAACACGATAAAACAAGGATGTAAACTCATTGAATTTGATTATCTTGGCGGAAATGGAACTAGAGGCTATGGTAAGGTGAAGTTTGATGAATTAAAGGCAGAATGTGTAGTAGGAGAAGTAACGGATGAACTTTTGACAGAATGTAATAATATTTTAAGCGAGGGAAAATGAATTATTCAATATTTAAATTAAAATTTACAGTTGGAGTCCATTTTGGAAGCGGTGGGCTTGTTAAAACTGACAATGTTATTTATGCTGATGGAATTTTTTCCGCTCTTTGCTGTGAAGCAGCTAATTTAGATAGTGCATTGATTGAAAAATTGGTGAAAGAAGCAGAAACAGGCAATCTTATTTTCTCGGATGCCATGCCATATATCGGAGATAGTTTATATATACCTAAACCACTTGTACTACCGGATGTTGATGAAGAAGGAGATTCTATTGTCAAAAAAATGACGAAGAAACTTCCATATATTCCAGTAAAAGCAATAGGAGATTTCTTTTCTGGAAATATGAATATACCAGAAATATCAGAAATATTCCAAAAAAATTTTTCACACAAAAGACTTGTACAAAAGGTAAAAATAAATGGAAAAAATGGGGATGCTGAGCCGTTTGCTGTAGAAGTATGCGAATATTCGAAGGAAAGTGGATTGTATGTTATCGTTGGTTATAATGATAAGAATGTGTTTGAAATAGTAGAAAAATTATTTAAAGCCTTGAGCTATGTAGGAATAGGAGGAGAACGTAGTTCGGGATATGGTAAATTTAAACTAACGATAGAAGAAATGGATGATAACTACAAGGCTTTATTGGAAAAAGAATACAGTGAATATGAAATTATATCAGTAGCATTACCGAGAGAAAATGAAGCAGATGTATTAAAAGAAGCGCAGTATTCTGTAATTAGAAGAAGTGGATTCGTAACATCTGATGAATTTTCAGATAGACCATTAAAGAAAAGAAATCTTTATTTATTGAAAAGCGGTTCTATAGTAAAAAATAAATTTAAAGGTCAAATAATTGATGTTGCAGATAGTGGTTCACACCCGGTATATAGATATGCATGTCCACTATTTGTAGGATTGAGATAAAGGAGATATTTTATATGAAGCCATTTTTGAAGGAGTACTCTGTTACTATTACTACTCTATCTCCGGTGTATATTGGTAGTGGTGAAACAATCAATAAGCAAGAATACTTGTATGATAGGAAAAATAATACTGTATACATTATGGATATTCGAAAGATGTTTTCAGGCTTGAATGAATTAGGGTATATATCTCAGTATGAAGAGTTTATACTTGACGATACAAGAACGGATTTAATGAAATTTTTTTCGGAAGATATAAGAATTAAGCCAGAACACTATTCTAAGTGGATAACAGAGAAATTAGCTGTTGGAGACGAAAGCCGTGATGAAAAATCAACACTTGAAATAAATACATTTATGAAAAATCCATATGGTGAAGCTTATGTTCCAGGAAGTAGTTTAAAGGGGGCGATAAGAACTGTATTAATAGGTGATTATTTCCTTAAAGCGGAGAATAAAACAAATTCACAAGAATATGAGAGAAAAATAAAAGAAAAACTAAAGAATGAAGAAAATAACAGTAATAGTTTGATGAAAGACCTGAATAAGGACTTAGCTGTGTCCGTACTAAACAAAATGGTTTTTCCCGGTACAGAGAAGAAAAAAAATAAAATTGGAGATATTGTAAATGATACTATGAGAGGTCTGGTTATTAGTGATAGTGAACCTATAGATAATAGAAATTTATGTCTTTGCCAAAAAATAGATTGGGATAATGCTGGAAAGACCCATTCAATTAATATTTTAAGAGAAAGTATCGCGCCATCTACTGAACTCAAATTTAAAATAACAATAGATTCGGAAATATTTAGATGGACAATTGATGATATTATTAGTGCGATAAATAAAGTGTTTAAAAATGTATATGAGCCTTTTATAAGTAGATTTGCTTCAGCTCCAGAAATTAATGGCATTTCAGGAAATAGAAACATACTGTTTTTGGGTGGAGGCACTGGTTTTGTCCATAAGACAGAAATATATTCACTTATGCCGTTTGATGAAGCAGTGAATGCTACTAAAGACATTTTAAGTAATACTACAAAAAAACGTGCAGGTAAAGATCTTCATGCAGATGATGATTTAAAGGGTGTTTCCCCACATATATTAAAATGCACTTATTATAATGGAAAATATTATCAGATGGGGGCATGTGAAATTACTTCGAAAGTAGAAAATATATAATTTAAATATTGGATGGTGTTATGTATACATGTTTGGAATATACCTTGAAAATTAATTATGTGGAAAATCAAAAATATGGACCGTTTTTGGGGTCACTTTTTCAGGGATTTTTAATGGAAAAAATAGATACTGAATATGCTGAATTCCTTCATACGAATGGAGTTCATGCATATAGTCAGTATGTAACTAAAGAAGAAGATACATTAAAATGGTCTATCTGCACCTTAAATGCAGATGCAAAGGATAATATAATAAATAAATTATTGTCACTGAACATAAAGGAAATAACATTAACGCATAGAAATGAAACATTTGAAGTGATATCTTATAAAGTAAAGGAAATAGAAGATGAGAAATTAATAAGTGATTATTACTTCGGAAATTGTTCAAGATACTTGACAATTGAATTTATTACTCCAACGGCATTTAAAAGTAATGGAAAATATGTAATTTATCCTGATTTCAGGTTGATTTTTCAAAGTTTAATGAATAAATTTGATGCAGTTTCAACTAATACGGAAACTTACTCAGAAGAGGCGCTTGAAGCAATCGTTAATTACGTTTCGTTGAGTAGATATAAACTGAGGAGTGTTAGTTATGACATGGAAGGAGTTAAAATTCAATCATTTATCGGAAGTGTTACAATTAAGATTAGCGGACCGCAACAAATGGTAAATTTACTATGGATGCTTGCAAAATTTGGGGAATATTCCGGAGTTGGAATAAAGACTGGAGTTGGAATGGGAGCAATACAGTGTGTTGCTGATGAACAAAAGAGGTAAAGGGGAGAAATATTTGTGGTTGAATATTTGGCGGGTTTTGTAGATAATAATGAGATTTTATCTATAACAAAAAAATACGGTAGAAATTTGGCAAGAGTAATAAAACATATGCATATTACCTTGGTATATAAGCCTACAGGTACAGTTTTAGATGAATATTATCAATATTTGGGCGAGATAATAAAATTAGAAATCAAAAAATATGGGAATGATGGTATTAACGAGGGCCTTATGGTTGAAGCAATATCTGAGAATGAAAAATTGCAAAAATACCTAAATAAAGTTTTAGTAAATACAATTCCTCACATTACAATTTCTGTGAATGATGAAAAGGATGAAAATGGATTGAAGGTTGGAAAACCAGTTGATACACCAAAGTTGTTTACAAATGAAAACAGTAGTTATGTAAAAAGAACCGAAAAATTCACTGTATATGCAAAACTGGGTATTTATGTTGTAGATGGAGAAAAAGAAAAAGTGAAATATACTATTTGTTAAAAATTCTATAAAAACCGGGAAAGAGGTAAGCAGATGGATAAAAACAAGTTGACGCAGTTTATATCAGATGTAGAAAATGAAGTGAATGTATCTGAAAAAGATAGAGAAACTATTGGTGGCTTTTTTAAATTTACAATGAATAAACAGGAGAATAATTATCTAAATTATGCTTTGCTTGTTAAATACTCTGATGAGGAACAAAAATCCTTTTTCCTTGAAACATTAGTAGATTGCTTTGATAAAATTGATGACTTAAAAAAGTATACCCTTAAGCATGCAGAAGAAGATGTATATATAAAAAGAGGCGGAATATCTAAGCTTAAATTAGGAAGCGAAGATATTCTTATTGTTGATCTTAAAGAAAGTGGAGATAATAGTTTTATACAGGAGGATTTTCTGAAGAATCCCGGAGTAATAAAAATAGCATGCATTTCACAGAGTGATTATAGTAAAAGATTTCTAAATGAAAAACAATTCTTGTATTCGGTGTTTAATAGAAGGATATCACTTCAGGAAGTTGCACCGCAAAATATATCAGCAAGATTCTTAAGGGAATTGAAAAAGAAATATAAAACCACTAAAGAATATGATGATGAGCTTTATTATTATGTTGACACTATTTATGATTTTGCAGATCGTAAGGGGGATGAATTTGTAAAGGATCTTATTGAAAGAACTGAAGTAAAACTTTCTGAAGATAAAGGGCTTTCTGAATATTTAAACGGCAAAAATAAAATAGATGTAGATAAGATTGAAAAATCTGATAGGGTGGCGGCACGAAAAGAAATTGAAGAGCAGGAAAAGAAAAAAAATACTGAAATAAAGGAGCCGGAAGCCAAGGTAGAAGTTGAAAAATTATTTCCAGGTGCTATAGATGAGGGAGAAACAGAAGAAAATGTTCTTCTTATCACAATGAGTACATTTAATGCGAAGAACGTAATTACTAATACCTATTATTTTACGGAAGAAAGTGGCGAAAAGAAGTATTTTTATGGAATTTCTCAGCTTGAGCCAGGAACGAAGAGGGTGCTATATAAGCTTGAAAAAGAAAAGAAAAAAATTAATAGAATAGTTATTATAGAAACAAAAGAAACATATGAGGCTATAATTCCTGCAGATCAACAAAATGAAGAAATAGAAAAAAAGCGTACAGCTGTGAAGCTTTACTTAAATAGGATAAGAGAATATCTTGATATAGATAATAAGGATGATTATATAAAGAACTATTTTGATAATTATTTATTTAAGCATGAGCATGTAGATGCAGATGATTTTATAATAAAGACCATAAATGATATTAAAGGTGATAATGGAAAAGAAATAAATCTGTATATAGATACTCAGGGCGGATTAAGGGACTTAAATACTCAGATGAATGCTGTTCTTGAACTTTTGAAAAATCAGAAAGTTAAAATTGCCGGAAGATATTTATCTGATTTTAAAAACGGTCAAAAGGAAAATAGAATAATGGAAGTAGATGATAGATATAGAACCTATGACTTCCTTACAGCAATGAATTCCTTTGAGAGATATGGACAAGGAGAAGATTTAGTAGAATATCTAAAAAAAGACAAGGCATTAGAAAATGATGAAAATGCTAAATTAATAGTAGAAAGCATCAAAAAGGCTTCAGATGCAATCAGCCTTTGCAGAGCTAATGAATTTGATGATGCAATTACGGAACTTCAGAGGGCACTCACGAACAGAGATAATAATAATACATTAATTGATGTAGTAGCGCAGGATATAAGAAATGAATATAAATCTGTTTGGGGGGCAAAAGATAAAGCTGAAAGATATATAAATCAGATTATATGGTGCCTTGGAAAAGGCTTCATTCAGGCAGCCATAACCTTCTGTGAGGCGAAAATCCCATATGTACTTGTTAAATCGGGGATAATTTACTATGCAGTGGATGATAATGGATTAGAAGAATTTAAAAAGCAAATTGATGATATAAAGAAAAATGATAAATATTTAAGCCAAGAATATGCGAGATATCACTTCTATGATGTGGATCATTTGCTAGTGCGCAGTGTATTGCTAAGAAATAATACGGCGGATACAGTTATAAAGTATAGCGATGGAGAAATCGAAGTTAATAAAAAAGCCAATAAAAAAGCCAATGGAAAAGACAATAGAAAAGACGATAAAAAAGACAATAATGTTTGTATAAATTTATATAGCGGTGTTACTAAAAAAATAAAAGAAAATATATTAGAAAAATACCGTGAAATTTGCGAATTTAGAAATGATACTAATCATTCAGGTGAAAATACTGAAAAGGGATATAATGAAATAGTCCCGAAAGTTGAGTTTTTTTTAAATGATATTTTGCATATTATTGATCAAATAAAACTTGATAATTCGCCGGTTTCTTTTAGTGAAAAATATGATTACAAAAAGAAAGAAAATGAGTTTTTTGAGAAAAAAGATTATAAGAAAATTGTGAAGCCGAATAGCAATAATGAAATTGATAAAACTATAATTAAAGATGGAATTGTAGAAAAGCAGTTAGAGAAAGAAGTAATAGAAGAAAAACCAAAGACTCAAGACGAAATAGATTATCTTGATATAACTGCTGACATAATGAATATCCAATTAGAGAAAGTGGATGATTCGTTTGGAGATGAGGTAGGAGTAATAAATTTAGAAGAATTAGAAAATGCAGCTAAACTTATTATTGCAGTATATAGAAAATACCAATACCATGACAATAAACAAAGATTTGATTTGATAACTGAAAAAATAGATGAACTAGGTATACCTCGTCCAGATCCTAAGAAGATATATACTGGTAAAAAAAATTACAAGCTTTTAAAAATATTAGTGAATAAATATGATAAGTATTTTAAAAGAGATGAAAATGAAGAGGATTCAGGAAAACCATATTTAATTTGCAGTTACTAGACATTAGATAACGATTTAATGTAATTATAAAGGCATAGAGGATTACGTTATAAAAAGAAAGAAGGACAGAAAATGTCAAATAAGACATATCAGCTCCCTACAAGAGAAGGAAAGATCAATTACTATTCAAAAGGATCTGAATGGATTAAAAAACTCATAAAGATAGCGGCTAATAGGGTTCTTTTTGATATGACAGATGAAGAAATAGATGAAGTAGATAGTAAATTTGCAGAAAGGTTAGATGAAAATGGTGAGAGCCTCGTACCATGCGAAAAATGGAGAAGTATTTTAGAAGAAGTTATGGTAGACTATCCTGAAGTTTCAACGGCTTTTCTTGCGGCTCACCAAAAAGAAAATGCAGAATACTATGAAGAAATATGTTCAGAAATGAATAAAATAGTAAAGATGGGAGATCAAAGTAATGGTAGTGTGGATAGCAGTTTGACCTCTAGTAAAAGAGCCTTGATTGTTGATGCGGTTGAGAAAATAACCTATAGAAATTATCATCTGACACAAGAGCAAAAGGAAAAGTTATAAAAACTGCACTTTTCGTCTTGTTCATAAGATTGTTTTAGGAATCTAATATAAGATTGACACAGGGCGGAAAGTGTAGTAAAATAAAGGCTAGAGGACATTGCAGCAGATTTATTAACCCCCTGGTTTGTATTGTATTACAATATAAATTAAAATTTGGAAAAATAAGGGATTTTTAAGCCGCTACTGATGTATGGCGCGTTTGAGACTGTTTTAGTATACCTAGGGGGACTTACGACCACAAGAATTTGCTTTTTAGCCGCAAATTGGTTCTAGAGCCCTTGAAAATACTAGTCTCCAGAAGGGTGCCATTAGGCCTACCTCATTCCCCATAGGGGACGGAAACGAGCGTTTGGACAAACCTTGTAATTCAGCTTAAGAACTTTATTAGGCCTACCTCATTCCCCATAGGGGACGGAAACCGTTGCTAGGGCTTCCCAGTCAAATTCTTCAATCGATTAGGCCTACCTCATTCCCCATAGGGGACGGAAACCCATTTTTGACGGCATCGTATAACACTACTTCATATTCATTAGGCCTACCTCATTCCCCATAGGGGACGGAAACCATATTATCCAGAAATACAATTCATTGTATTTCTTAATTAGGCCTACCTCATTCCCCATAGGGGACGGAAACTTCTTTTTGTTTAATGTTCTTTGTATAGCTATATCTATTAGGCCTACCTCATTCCCCATAGGGGACGGAAACGTATATAAGCTACCGTTTAGATTAACTTTGATATTCGATTAGGCCTACCTCATTCCCCATAGGGGACGGAAACATATATGCCATTGCCGTTTTAAATTCTCTTCCGAAATTAGGCCTGCCTCATTCCCCATAGGGGACGGAAACTGTGGACATGTATGGGTTTGATAAATGGTATAAGATTAGGCCTGCCTCATTCCCCATAGGGGACGGAAACGTGTGACGTCTGCTGGATCTTCGTGACCCTGATCTGATTAGGCCTGCCTCATTCCCCATAGGGGACGGAAACCTGGTCTGCTGTTCCAGATACCAGAAATGGTTTCGGTAGAATTAGGCCTGCCTCATTCCCCATAGGGGACGGAAACTTGCGATCCATTACCATCATTCTCTCACGTTCCTTGAATTAGGCCTGCCTCATTCCCCATAGGGGACGGAAACTTCCTCCTTTCTCTTTCTTGCAGCCTCAACATCACTGTTGATTAGGCCTGCCTCTTTCCCCATAGGGGACGGAAACACCTCCTTTTCTCGGATTGAGCTGCAGATGGCGCATTAGGTCTACCTCATTCCCCATAGGGGACGAAATAATTACAATAAAAAAACAACATGATTTTATATTTCATGTTGTTTTTTTCTTTTTAGCAATCATCTTTAAATACTGAATAATGTAACTCAAAAAAATTTTTTTCATTTCACTTAAAAAACTATTTTTCGCACTATTAATAAATTAAGAAAGCAAAATCATCTAAAAATAATCAACCATTTTACAATTTAATATCAGAAGCAGGAGGAATTATGAGAGAAGAACTATACTTTGCTGAAGATGGGACTATTCATGAAAAGAAATCGGCAAAGACATCGCCAGGCATTACCACGGAAGAATTGATGAGAAAGTATGAACGTAATAGTTTTTATGAAAGTTTTGAAAAAGGATTAAGAAATTCTGAGGTTTCAAGTAGAAATACGGCGGAAGAATATAAAGAGTATGCCTTAAGATGTATTGTGTTTTGGGTATATTCAACAATAGCCTCCTTTTTTATAGGCTCAGGCATGAGTAAATTCATTTTTCTAATGGTGAAAGAGCATAAAAAGAGTTTTGTTTATGATATTATGCCGTATGCAATGATAATAGGAGCAGTAATAGGGAGTGTATTATACGGAATATTTTTAGCAGAAAAAACTAAGTATACAATATATTCATTTATTTTGACATCGCTTGCAGCTGCTCTTGGAAGTCTTGTAATGATATTGGTCATTGCGTTGTTATGTATAGCAATGAAACTGTTAATTGTAGCGTTTGTGTTTATTGGAATAATAGGTTTAGGTTTGGGTTTGATAGGAGAATGATAATATGAATGAGACAAACATTTTAAAGGCTTTGCAAGAATCAAAAACATTAACTACGCTATTTGAAGCAGCAGTCGAAGAAGTAAAAAGACATGCAACTATAGTTTGCAGTGAGATTGAGAGAATCGAATCTTCTAGTAGAAACAAAGAAAGAGATATCCAGTCGAGAAAAAGGTGGGAAGAAAGAAAAATCCAGGATGAAGAGCGTTTATATAATTCAGTTATTTCAGGTGAAGAGAATATAATTAATAACTGGATAAATCGCATTGAAGATCCTCATTTTCACAAAATGAAAGACGAATATATGAATGAGCTGGGGAATATAAATGTTTATTTTAGTGAGAATGAAAATCCAGCACAGTTAATGCAAAGGCTAAAAACTTCGGCAAAATCAATTGGAGAGATGGTAGAAAAATTAGATGGAGCCTTTATCCCGCCTGCAGTAAGTGGAATGATTGGATTCGTAATTCCTCCTTATAGAAAAAAGGCCTATCTTGAAATTTTAAAGACTAGAAAAGAGGGATTATCAATTGCAGAATATCTAAGAACTTTAAATGTAGCTCAATCGCAAAGGGAAATGCTAGGAACAATTTCAGAGAGTGCGCAAAATGATGTATTATTCAGCAAAAATCAACAGATAGCTGCATTAAAAAAAGAGACGGGACTTGAAATATCAAAGATAAATAGGCGCTTTCTATCGCTGTATAATGAAATGTACAGCAAAATGAGCCTGTTTGAAGAAAAAGAGAATGCCATACATTTAGGTAAATGCTGGTTTATTAATGAAAATGTATGTGTGCTTAGGGATGCTGGATTGAATGAAAATGAAGATATATGTATAGATGATGATAAGGTTGGTTTTGATTTTTCATTCGATGATATGAAGGAGAATATACTGTTTGTTTATAAAGAACAAAAAAGTGTGGCATCATCTATCTGTTCGATCTTAGTTGATTTAATATATATGAATGAAGATATTGAAACGATAATAATAGATAAAAAGGGATTAGGAAGTACATATCCAGAGATAAATATGTTGAATGAATATGATAAGTTTAAGATTTTAGATAATGATCAAGTGATAGAAAAAGAATTAGACAGGCTTGAGAGATGGATAGTAGAAGAAAATAGCTGCAATAGTAAAGACGGAATAGATACCTCAAAAAGATGCAAGAAGTGTATTGTAATTGATGATGTTTTTGGTAACCTTAATCCGAATTTAAATGACCAGTTTTTAAGAATAGCTAGCAATGGTGCAAAAGTAGGACTATATATCATAGGATCCATAGAAAATGATTTTCCAAGAAATGAAGTGAAAGAAGAGTTTTTAAACGGATTGATAAATGCATCAGTAGCACTATACATGGATGATGAAAAAGTAAGTATAAATGATTATACAAAAATCGAATTAGTAACAGAACCAGATGTAGAAGAAATAAGCATGATAAAAAATAGATTTGAAATAAATAGCAAGAAGGACAAAGTGATCTCTGTTGTTAAATCACTGCCTAGGGATGATATATGGCAGCAGGAAAGCTCAGCCGACGGTATTAAAGTTGAATTTGGAGTAGATGAAAAGGGGAATAGGGCGATATATGAAATATCCGAGGAAAGACCTTATGCACTTGTTATAGGAGATGTCAGAGTAGGAAAAAGTAGTCTTATTCATACCATAATATTTCAACTATTAGTTCATTATTCGCCTAAAGAGGTAAGAATTGGAATAGGTGACTTTAAAAACGGAGCAGATTTCAATATCTATGCGAAGAGTAAGTTAAAGGCCATAGATACAGTTGTAAATGATGAAGACCCAGATGCCATGCTCTCTTTTTTGAAGTACTATATTCAGGAAATGAATAATCGCCAGATGCAATTTGAAATGTTAGAGGACATGACGGGTGAATTAGTAAGAAAGTACGAGGAATATAGAAGAGTTCAAAAAATATATTCAATAAAAGATGTTAATATGCCTAGAATAGTGCTTTTGATCGATGAATTTCAATCATTATTCGATGGTGCAGCATGTTCGACATATATGACTGAATTAGTTAGAAAAGGTGCAACCTATGGAATTCATGTAATTTTATCATCTCAGAGAGCCTTAAGTGATAATCCTAAAAATGGATTTACAACTTCGTTAAAAGACTATTTCACGTCAAGATTTGTATTTAAAACACCTCAAGCAGCTGCTAGAAGTGTTCTTTCAGATAGATGCGCAGATACAGGAAGGGAAAATACAGGAATTCAAAGAGCATCACTGCTTAAAAGGGGACAGACAATATACAACTCTTATATGGGACAAATAGAGGCTGATAATTCTGTTGTACAGTGCTATTTTGTTGCTAAAGAAGTAATTACATCCTTGCTTGGAATTATTTCAAGGATGAACGGAAAAGGAAATAGTGTGTTATTAAGAAAAAATGCGCCTTCAATTGAAAGACCTAAGGGAGGGAAAGCTATTAACATAGGAAAATCGATCTTGCTCCATAGAGATTATGGTTCCACGGAATTAGATGTAATACATGATGATACGGAAGTGACATTAGATCCAAGAAAACTTAAAAATATCATATTATCTGGAAATGATAGAAGGATATTGGAATCAATGATATCTGCCGTCACTACCTGGAGAAATAGTATACCAGGTAGTAAAACACAGCTTCATATATTTGGAGAAGGCGCTGATATTAATGATAAAAATACATCGGTCAAGTGTTTTTATCATGAAGGTATAGAGGAACAATTAGAAGAACTTGAGAGACAAAAGAATCTTGAGAGTTCAGATTACATAATCAATGTATTTGATTCACCTGGTAAATATAATGAGTATTTTGACGCGGTCAGTTCAATAAGAACTAACAAAGGAGCCGAACTTCTTAAGGAAATACTTGGTAATAATATGCATAAGGGCTTGTCCATAGTCTATTCGAATTCCTTTAATTATTTAAAACGTAACCTTCCTTACTGCATAAATGATGCTCCGATACATATTACATCGGTTGGTGATATTGAAAATGTTAAGTATGCAATGCCGGATGCAGAAAAAATAGTGCAGTCAGAATTTGATATACCTAATAGAAATACAATAAAAGCTTATTATTACAACAAGGATATGGGTAAAAATGGCAAGGTGATAATGTATTTACCGTAAACTATCTATCGAAGGTTATATAAAAAATTGAAAAAAATCAAATGATACACTTAAAAATTGAGTTACAAGAACTATTAATAAAATAGGAACACCATTTTATGTTATTTTTACTGCAGAAAAATAACATAAAATGAAAAACCCAATTTACTAATCAAATCTTAAAAAGGAGAATTAATTATGGAGAGAAATTATTTTGTACCAGAGACAGTAGTATCTACAGATCCTGAAATTGATAAACTTAAAAAGCTGTTAACATCTGATGATGAAAAAGTTGTGATGAATTATAATGGCGATATCATGTCTGAAAAAGAGGCGGCTAAACTAAAGCCGGAGGAGCGTAAAAAGTATAAGCAGGTTCCGGATACAATAGTATCGGCAGGACAGTGGTATGTTGAGAGACCTGATTTAATGAGTATGGAAATAAAAGCAATGCGTGATTTTCAGGGTGAAAATGCAAAGCTAGGTTATTTTAATGATGGAAGAGCATATTGGTTGGTTGAATGTCAGCCTTCTATTGCAGGGAAAAGAAGAGCAATGTGCAGAAAGTACACAATCTTGATGGTATATGATAAAAATCATCCGCATTCAGCGTATGGTAGTAGTGTAAAGGCGTATTTCTTAAAACCTACCATTGAAGATTTGCAGGAGATAGTAAACAGGACACCGGGAGTTTCACCTAAAAATATACCTCATCTTATAAGAGATGGGAATTCTGAGCTGTATGTGTGTTCGATTGATCAGAAGGATACATCAGGAGATAAGAATTCTAGAATTGGAATCACATCTGCAGCAACATCACTTAGGGCTGCATTAAGATGGATAAATGTATTTGAATTAGGACTTATTGATCCTTATACCTGGAGTCTTTTTCAGCAGCACGGTAAAATATAAGGGGGGAATTATGGACTTATTTAAGCTTAGAAAGAAGCGTGAGAAGTTCAGCTATTCAGAAAAAGAGAGCGAGAAATGTAAAAAGGTTGTCATAAGCAGCAGGGCATATGCATCAATAATATCTGAAGCCTTGTCGAGGAATCCGTTGGAAACAGGCGGGATTTTACTAGGAAATTATAACAATGGAATTTGGTATATAGTTGAAGCTACCGATCCTGGCATGACAACTTATCATAGTGTGGTGCATCATGAAATGGATAACAAGTATCATAATCATATATACCCTGTGTTGTCAAGATTATATAAAAATGAGCTCACCCTCATTGGTTTTTGGCACAGACATCCGGGAAGCCTTGATAGATTTTCAACAGATGATAATAAATCCAATGAACGTTATGCAAAAATAATAGAAAATGGAACATTATCATTTCTATTAAACTTTGATCCAAAAGCCAGGCTTACTTGTTATTATCTGGATTATGAAGGCACTGGTATGTATCACAGACCAAAAGTAGAAATAGGAGACATGTATTTTAAGGATACGAATTATCTTGATATAGTGACAGAAAAAGACTTGCTTAAAAGGGAAAATTATATGTATGAGGAAAAAGAGAATGAAGAATGTTTTGCAACCATAAATGAAGAGGAAGCATTACAAAATGAACCTATGAATGAAAAAAGAGATATTTACAAAATAGAAGAAACTTGTAGCAATAGAATTATGATGAATGAGCAATTATCAAATTTCTTAGACAAAAAATTGAAGGATGTTGAAGAAATGGACTATTCAACAAAAAATATACTTGATAAGGTGTATGCTGCAAGTGAAGGTGAATTACTTGAAGGTTTTCTTGGTAGAAATAAAAAGAGAAAGTTTCAGATGGTAGCTAGTAATGAACTATTGTGTAATGATGGAAGTGAATATGAAGTAGGTGGTATCTTTAGAGAAGAAACTGAAAAGTATTATCTGATTTCAGATAGTGAACATTTGTGTAACAAGGATAAATGTAGTTCTAAAGGAATTATAGTGAACAACGAACACTACTTAAAACTTTTGAATCCGAAAGCTAAATTAGAAGGTTATGATTATTTTGGAACCTTTATAAATGATGGCTGGGTGTTTACTAGATTAGATGATGATAGATCAAATATAACTGTTAATTTTATTGATGTTGTAACAAGACTGTTTTCAAGAAATACAGGGTTGCTAGAGTCGGATATTATGAGTCAGAAGACGGCATTAATTATAGGATGTGGATCCGTAGGTTCATTGATTGCATTAGAATTAGCACGAGCAGGGGTTGGAAAATTTATTCTTGTAGATGGAGATACACTGGAGATTCATAACATATGCAGGCATCAGTTAGGATTTAAGGATTTAGGACGTTATAAGGTAGATGCAATGTTAGATGCAATACACAATATTAATCCTTTAGCTGAAGTTAAGACCTATAGAGGTAATATTCAGGAAATGCCTATGGAGTACATTGAGAAATTGTCGCAGGCTATTATCGTAGGAACAGGAGATAATAGAGAATCTAGTGCCTATGGCAATGATTTGGCAAAGAGCATAGGAATTCCATTTGTTTCAACGGGCTGCTGGACTAGAGCTTATGCAGGGGAGTGTTTTTATTGGTACCCAGACGTAGATCTTCCTACGTATAGAGAAGCACATTCAGGAATGTTATCTGGTAATAGACCTGTGTCTCATCAAAATTACTTTGCAGATGATGCAGATGAAAGAGCCTTGAATTTTGAACCAGGGATTTCAACGGACATAAGTTTTGTAACATTAGTTGCAGTGAAGGTTATATATGACTTATTGAACAAAGATAGTAAAGATTATACCAAAAGGGTTATTAATTATTTAACTAATAATACGTTTATATGTAACACAAATGATCCTAAAATAGGTGGTGAAATGGCAGAAATGTTCCCAAATCCGTTGTTTATAAGCAATAACGTGTATGCTAGAAAGGCAAGGTGAAAAGGTGAAAATGAGGCATATTTTTACTGACATGTGTGATGAGCTGAGCAGATGGAGTACAATTAAAGGTGAATGGGATGACAAGAAAAGGGAATTGATTGAAGAAGATTATATATATCCCGTTCAGAGGTTATTTACCGAAATAGATGATAAGTTGTTAGAAATAGAAAGATTTATGGAAGAAGTTATTGACAAGATGAAAAATTGTATGGGGGAGAATGCCGATGAATAGTGTAGTTGTAAGAGATATAGAGTCATTAGCACGTTATATGGAAACTTTGAAGGTGAAGAAAGATGAATTAGAAAGCATTTATTTATCACTTAATGTTGAGACTCTTAATCAAGAATCTAACTGGAGTGATCCGCAATACGAAATCCTTAAGGAACAGATAAGTAGCTATTGCATGAATTGTAAAAGTCAACTTGAGGAGTTAGATAACGTAATAAATTATATTAATTCGTTGCTATCAAAAATAAGGGACCTGTAATTTGGGAGGTTTTGTTATGGATGATGTAAATGTAATTCTTTTAACGGTAGATAGAGCAATGGATATTATGGATGGGGTTGAGAAAAATGTATGCGAACTAGAATCATGTGTGGTTAATGAACTTTGTGGTGTGTTGGGTGAATTGGAAAATCAAAGTAGGCAGCGTAATAATTACTTTGACCGCTATTATTCATATGATGATTATGTATTCAGTGCAACTTCAAGAGGAGACGATTTAGAAAATGAATTCAGAAGATTGTGCGATAAAGTTATTGAACTTACGGGAATGAGTAAAAGAATAATGGGCACATACATAAGAAAACTAAATCTCATTGGGAATTATGGTAGTAATCAAGTATTAGCATCGAATAATAGCGGAATAAAATATTTTATAGTGGTGATAGATTCGGAAAGATACCCTCAAACTGCAGCACACATAACAAGGGCCTTGGAAAAGGGGTTACCAGAAATAGTAACATTAGATAGAGGCGGAGCAGCTGATAGAAGAAAAGAATCTTTAAAAAATGTCAATGCAGTATCGCTGTATGACAGAGATGAATGGCCTATGGCAATATTTAAAGAAGGCGGTTCTGGAGCTGATGTGGAATATGTAGAAGCGAAAGACAATAGAGGTGCTGGTTCTTCTTTAGGCTGGCAAATGAAGAGTTTTCAGGATGGTTCTCGTGTGAGAATAAGAGTGATTTAGAAGGAGATGAGCAGGATATGGAGTATGTAAGTCCAAAGATTGTGATTGATAATTGGATAATGAATGCACCTGAAATAGTTGATGTGCAGAGAAATAAGTCATTAGATTTAGAAACGATGAAAAAACTTGGAATGAGTGAAGAATCATATTTAGGATGGATAATAGCAGGTTTTAATAAAATTACACTCTGTAATGGTTATATAAATCTTTTATGTGGCAGAGGGAATAATTCCATTGTAGATTTTAATTCATTAAATGAAAAAGGTCTGCCAGAGCTTTTTCCAGGAGCGCTAATAATAGCATATGATACAGAAGGGAATCTATTTGCGCTGAATGCAGGTGCATCAGATGCTGTGATGGGAAATGTATTATATTTAGCAAATAACAGTTTTGCGTGGGAAGATTTGGAGATGAGGTATGCCTCTTTTTTAAACTGGATATTTGGAGTAAATCTAGCGTATCTTGAAAAGAATTGCTGGAAGTCTAGAGAAAGTAGTACAAGGATTTTAGATGTTAAAGACATAATAAAAGGTAAAGCAGCTGCTTATAAAATGTTTTTGAAAAAGGTAAATGTTAATGTGTAAATGACACAAACTAGAGAGTAGGATGCGATTGACATAGGTGATAAAGTATAGTAAAATAGGCATTAGAGGACGCTGTAGCGGCTTTTTGATCTTGATTCATATTGATTCATAATATAAATGATGATATGGGAAAATGAGGGATTTTTAAGCCGCTACCGATGTATGGTGCGTTTGAAAATGTTTTTGTATACCGCGGGGACTTCCGAACACAAGAATTTGCTTTTTAGCCGCAAATTGGTTCTAGAGCCCTTGAAAATACTGGTCTCCAGAAGGGTGCCATTAGGCTTACCTCATTCCCCATAGGGGACGGAAACAAAAGATTTCTGAGACTGTCGCTCATTCCCTTGTCTATTAGGCCCACCTCATTCCCCATAGGGGACGGAAACGATAGACCCTTTTTGTTGTGCGACCAACAGTTACATCTAAATTAGGCCTACCTCAATCCCCATAGGGGACGGAAACCGAACGTCCTTCTGAAGAAAGAAAAATGACATTTCATATTAGGCCTACCTCATTCCCCATAGGGGACTTCATTTACCAAAGTATAAAAAGCTGTATACCTGTACTCATCAGGTATGCAGCTTTTTCATGTGGATAATTCATAATCCATTCACTTTTTATTGCCATCCCCATAGTTTTGTGCTATAATATTTACAAAAAAATCCAAAGGAGGCGGCAATGGGTATAGATTGGGAATGGATGCTAGGAGCTGAGGGGGCAGATCTTCAAAGAGCCTATGAGGACAGCATTCCAGATAATGATTACTACGATGGACCTGATGATTATGACGATTACGAAGAGGACGAAGGCGAGGAAGGCGTTATCGAAGAAGAAATTCAGCAGGCTGAAGCTGAAATCGAGGCCTTATCTCAGAGACCTATCAGGAGCTTAACCGATGAAGAAAGGGAAAGTCTAGGAGAACACTACACATCACCTGCTACTTCAGGCTATATCAGAGCGATATTAAATGGCGAAAAAAATAACTTTAGAGGAAGAGACACGTATCTGACCTGCGAAGGAGAAAACTACCCGGCCTGTGATAGATTATTTCATGCAAACAGCGTAAAAACCTCTATAAACTTCATCAGAAGAATGGCGCTGTTTTCAAGAAAATTTGGAGAAGAGAGATATCTGCAGACAGTCCAGAATTCAGATATAATAGATAAGGAATTTGGTGTTTGGAATGACATATTCTTTGATAATGTTGACATTCCATATAAGAGCGGAAATAATGTAAGCGCTTATGGACCAGTAATGTTCGTATTCAAGGTGGATATCTTGAAAAATGCAAATGTAAGGATGTTAAAGTGTAATCCATGGAATAGAAGAGATGAGGATTTAAAATATTCGGATATCTTCTTTACCTCCTCTGATGATATAAAGGAGGGGATCCGTAGCAATGAAGGTGCGACAATAGACATAATGAGAGTAAATTTCTTAGGTGACTTTGAGCACCATACAACGGTTTATGACACCGAAGAGCTTTCCTTTGGTGATAATTTAGAAGCCATATACATAGAAAAATGCATTAATACACCGGGGCGTGAAAATGAATTAAAAACGCTGATAGAGAATACGTTAGTAGAGATGGGAATAGGTGGCGTTCCAGTAGTAATAAGAGATAATGAACCATCTCGTGAATTTATAGGTTATGCCACGGACCAGGATAAGCTTTGGGAATTTCCGAATGGTGATATAGACCAGATTGATTTATAGTTTGATTATTATTGTCAGCCTACCGTCATCATAGTCCGCAGTGATCGTTCCGCCCATCCGCTCAACAAGAGTCCGGGCAATGGACAACCCCAGTCCCGTAGAATGGTGGGCTGTTTCAACCGTATAGAACCTGTCAAAGAGCTGTTCCACTTCGACCGTGGACAGCTCTTTTGCTGTATTTGAGAATGTGATCTTGCCTGTGTCGGACAGCGTGATCTCCAGATCCCCGTCACTGTATTTCACGGCATTATTCAGCAGATTGGAAAACACCCTTGCAAGCTCAGAGCGATTCACATTCCGCACGATACGGGCATCGGTCAGATGAATCGACGGTGTGATGCCCTTTTCGGTCAGCACAGGATAAAAGCTGCTGATACTCTCCGCAAGCAGCTGTATTTCCCAGTATATCCGAAGCAACAGCATCTTTAGTTCCTATGAATGCAATCGGAGGGGATTTCAAGTAGAGAGACCATTCTTAAGGTATTCGTTTGGGTTTTCTTACCAAAAATTCATTGAATAAATCTAAAAAATATGTTAAAATAGAGGGGGGTAAAGAGAAGGGAGAAGTGCCTTGAAAATCTTAATATATAAAGGATTAAGGTACATAATATTTTTTTTATATCTTGATTTTGAAACTTTGTACTATACTAGTAAAGGACAATGATTTTTTAAAAAGAAAGGATTGTATAATATTTAAATAAACCAAAAAAGGAGGGCTCATTAATGAGAAGAATAAATCAATTAACGGAATTAAATGCAAAGCTTGACCAGCTTTCTTTAAAAATGCGTGAATTAAAAGTAGATTTGGATCAGGCAACCGATTGTATTAAAGGCAATAATTTAATAACCATTGACGTATATAAGAGAGTTGTTTCAGGCTTGTTAGAAATAATTGATATAAATGATAAATGTAAGAGTGAATATACTAAGTTGATGCCTGGTACTTCTATGTCTGAAAATATTGATGAATTGAAAGAATCAATAGATGAGAAAATAGCGGAAATCAAGTTAAATGCGAAGCTGCTAAAATATAAGGCCTTCCTTAATTTAAAAGCAAAAGATGAAGAGACAGAAAAGCTTCTTTCAAAGCCAAAATCAAAGCTAGAGAAAATCCTTGATAGTTATTCAGAAGAAAAGGATAAGGAATTAGAGCCATATGTAAAGTTTGTAAATATGGTTAAAGAAACTGAATCGAAGAAGATAGTAGAGCTTTTATTTGAAATTAGAAATGAATTTGAATATGAATTGCTTGGAAAAGCCGCAATAGAGAAACAAATAACCTTTGTAGAAAATGTAAATCCTGATGATGAAGATATTTTAGAAATAGAAGCTGAAAGTTGGGAAAATAGAGAAGTAAAAGCAAATCAAGATGCAAAAGAAAATAGAGAAGTTAAGGAAAATAGTGAAGTAAATGCAAATCAAGAAGTAAAAGAAAATAGTGAAGTAAAAGAAAATAGTGAAGTAAAAGAAAATAGAGAAGTAAATGCAAATCAAGAAGTAAAAGGAAATAGTGAAGTAAAAGAAAATAGTGGGGCAAAAGATAATAGGGAAGTTGAAGAAAATAAAGATGCAAAAGAAAATAGTGATGCAAAAGAAAATAGGGAAGTTGAAGAAAATAAAGATGCAAAAGAAAATAGTGAAGTAAAAGAAAATAAAGCAGAAAAAGATGAGGAAAATGTAAAGGGGATTGATGAAAAGCAAGGCGGCATAGCAGATGGCGTGACAGAAGGTGAAACAGATGGCGCTTCAGATAACGCAAAAGAGGAGGCTACTGAAAAAGCTAATGAAGCAGATTCTGAAAAGGAAGAAATAATTAAGAGGAATCTTACTCTGAAACCTGAAATTAAAGAAAAGGGATTTTATGTCGATAAAAACGATACAGACAATAAAAAAGTCGGCACTAAAGTTTTCTATAAGGATATGAGAACGAGATTTCTTAAATATAACCCGTTAGTGATAAAAGCTATAGCTAATTTACCAGTTATAAATATAGAGCTTATAACTAAAATGTATGGGAATAAATTATCATTCTCTGATGTTTCTAATTCGATGGAATATTTTGAAGAAAAAGGGTATGTAAGAAAATACGGTGTTAAGGAATTAGGTAGTTTTTATGTTTGCTCGCCAAGATTGCTGAAAGTATTAGAGTCTAAGGAAGTTAGAAGTTTATTTAAAATACCAGTAAATAAAGATAGCAAAGTATCAACGGCGATTGACTCGCAATCTGCTGTATTAAATAGACTAGCAGGTATAAAAATTTTGAACGATTTTATGGAGTGCCTTGATGTTACGAAAGCTGTTAGTGAAGGTGGGCTTTATGATGAGACATTCACTGAAAAAATCACTATATGCGAAGAAAACGTAATGTTTATAGGAGCGTTCTTTGATAAGTGTGAAAAAACAAAAGCATTCCTTGACTTTACTAGAGAGAAAGCAAATAGTTTGTTAGAAAATGCAATAGTAATTATTGCTGGAATAAATGCTGAGGAAGCTAGGAAATTAGCGGATTATTTTGTAGAAAAATTTAATCTTGGCAATAAGAAAATCTATTATTATTCATTGATTGAAAAGAATTATTATGACTATAAAAATGATGATAAGATAAAAGTCCAGAAAATATACGAAAAAATAGCCGAGAGAATAGGAGCAGGCAAAGAAGAAGCTGAGAGCAACGAAGTAGCAGGCAAAGAAACAGCTGAAAGCAACGAAGTGGCAGGCGAAGAAACAGCTGAAAGCAACGAAGTGGCAGGCGAAGAAATAGCTGAGAGCAAAGAAGTAGTAAGTGAAGAAGAAGCTGAGAGTAATGAAGTAGCAGGCGAAGAAACAGCCGAAAGCAACGAAGTAGCAGGCGAAGAAGAAGCCGAGAGCAAAGAAGTAGTAAGCGAAGAAGCTGAGAGCAAAGAAGTAGTAAGCGAAGAAGCCGAGAGCAATGAAGTAGCAAGTGAAGAAGCCGAGAGCAATGAAGTAGCAGGCGAAGAAATAGCTGAGAGCAAAGAAGTGGTAAGCGAAGAAGCTGAAATCAACGAAGTAGCAAGCGAAGAAGAAGCGGAAAGCAACGTAGAAGTCGATAGTCTGAATATGACAGGAAAAGCGGAAGCTGCCCCGGATGCAAATGAAGGGAGTAGTCCCAGTGCAGAAAACGAGCGTGCTATTGAAAATGAAAAAGAAAATAAAGAAGAAAAT
>Ga0247611_10002165_pt1 | contig 32752 bp, 16 predicted proteins | sample 177DNAGHGhighgp2_FD_192422 | JGI IMG/M metagenome (GOLD analysis project Ga0247611, IMG submission 192422) | Sheep rumen microbial communities from Palmerston North, Manawatu-Wanganui, New Zealand - 1770 DNA GHGhigh gp2 | ecosystem: Host-associated > Mammals > Digestive system > Stomach > Rumen... | reverse complement strand
AGGCGACCCCCGATGCCATTGCCGTCGTTTATCAGGACAAGCGATTCACCTATGCCCAGGTGGATGAGATCAGCGACCGCATCGCCGCCCACATTGCAGGCATGGGTCTGGGTAGTGAGGACATCGTGTCGGTGCTCATTCCGCGCTGCGAGTGGATGGTCATCGCATCGATGGGTGTCTTGAAAGCCGGTTGCGCTTACCAGCCGCTCGACCCCACCTACCCCAAGGAGCGTCTCAACTTCATGATGCAGGACGCCAGTGCCAAGCTGCTCATCGCCGACGAGGAGCTGCGCCCCATCGTTGACGAGTACCAGGGCGATGTGATGCTGACCAAGGACATCATGTCACTGCCCCCAGCATCGGCTCCCGCTATCGACATCAAGCCCGACCAGCTGTTCATCATGCTCTACACATCGGGCTCGACAGGTGTGCCCAAGGGTTGCCAACTTGTTCACAGCAACCTTGTCGCCTTCTGCAACTGGTATCATCGCTATTACAACCTGGAGGCCAAGCACAATGTGGCTGCCTATGCCAGCTATGGCTTTGATGCCTGCATGATGGACATGTATCCCGCACTGACGATTGGAGCCACTGTCCACATCATTCCCGAGGAGCTGCGACTGGACCTCATTGCCCTAAACGAGTACTTTGAGCGTAACGACATCAGCCACTCGTTCATGACCACCCAGGTGGGTTACCAGTTTGCCACCAGCATCGAGAACCACTCGCTGTTGCACCTGTCGACCGGTGGAGAAAAGCTGGCCTCGCTGACACCCCCGCAGGGTTTCAAGTTCTATAACGTGTATGGTCCCACCGAGTGCACCATCTTCACCACCACTTATCTGGTGGACAAGAAGTTGAAGGAGATTCCCATCGGCAAGCCATTGGACAACATGCGCTTGTACATTGTTGACCCGCAGGGTCACCGCTTGCCCGTGGGCGCTGCCGGCGAGCTGTGGGTGGCTGGCCCGCAGGTGAGCCGCGGCTACCTGAACCGTCCCGAAAAGACTGCCGAGGTGTATATTGACAATCCGTTCACCAGCGAGAAGAAATATGCCCGCGTCTATCGCACGGGTGACATCGTGCGTTACCTGCCTGGTGGCGACATCCAGTTTGTGGGCCGTCGCGACGGACAGGTTAAAATCCGCGGCTTCCGCATCGAGCTCAAGGAGGTCGAGGGCATCATCCGCGAGTTCCCCGGCATCAAGGATGCCACGGTCCAGGCCTTTGACGAGGAGGGCGGCGGCAAGTTCATTGCAGCCTATATCGTGAGCGACGAGACCATCGACATCGAGGCCTTGAACAACTTCATCATGGACGAGAAGCCCCCCTACATGGTGCCTGCCGTTACCATGCAGATCGATGCTATCCCCCTGAACCAGAACCAGAAGGTGAACAAGCGAGCCCTGCCCAAGCCCGAGAAGAAGGCCGCCAGCACCGCCGAGGCCGTCAACGTGCCCATGAACGTGCTGGAGCAGGAGTTGCACCAGATAGTGGCCGACATCATCAATAACACCGACTTTGGCGTGACAACTGTCCTGGGTTATGCCGGCCTGACCTCCATATCGGCCATCAAACTGGCCGTGCAGGTCAACAAGCGCTATGGAGTGACCCTTGACTCACGCAGCCTGGTCAAGAGCGTCACAATCCAGTCGATAGAGAACGAAATCCTGAAGACGATGCTTGCCGGTGGCATCGCACCTGGAGCCGATACAGCAAAGGCTACCGAAGCGAGGACCAGCGCCCCGCTGTCCTATGCCCAAACGGGAGTTTATTTTGACTGCCTGAAGAATCCGACATCGACCATCTATAACATTCCCTACTTGTTATCCTATCCCCAGGGCACCGACACTCAACGGCTTGCCAATGCTGTGAAAGGAGTCATTGAGGCTCACCCCGAGTTGAGCGTGCACTTTACCACCGAGGGCGAAAACATCATCCAGACGACCAACGACAGTGTTCCTGCCCAAGTTGCCATCACGATGATGAGCGAGGAGGAACTGGCAAAGCACAAGAACGAGTTTGTGCGCCCCTTCAACCTGCAGAAGGCACCGCTTTACCGCGCCGAGGTTGTTCAGACCCATGCAGGCGTTTATCTGCTGTTGGACGTACACCATCTCGTATTTGATGGCGGCTCGGCCGACCTGCTGATCCGTCAAATCAACGCCGCACTGGAGGGACAAGCCATCGAGAAGGAGTCTTACAATTATTTAGACTTTGTCACCGACCAGCAAGCAGCCGAGGATACCGACACCTTCAAGGCATCGCAGCAATTCTTTGCCGAGAAACTGGCCACCTGTGAGGGTGCCAGCGAAATTCCCGCCGACCTGCCCAAGAGCAATGAGCAGGGCTACATCGGCGAGGCCGTCTGTGCCGCCGACCTTGAGAAGGCTGCCGCCTTCTGCCGCACGCAGGAGATCACCCCGGCCCACCTGTTCCTTGCCGCTACATCCTATGTCGTATCGCGCTACACCAACAACCGCGACGTCTATCTGTGCACCGTGAGCAGCGGCCGCAGCAACCTCAAGATTGCCGACACTGTGGGCATGTTTGTCAACACGCTCGCCCTGGGCATGAGCATCGACGATATCACTGTTGCCGAGTTCTTGAAACAGACCAGCGACACGTTTGACCAGACGCTGCGTCACGAGGACTACCCGTTTGCCCGCATTGCCACCGACTATGGTTTCCGTCCGGCGATCGCCTATGCCTACCAGGTGGGAGTGCTCTCGCAGTACACCGTGAATGGTGAGGCCATCGGTCAGGAACTGCTGGAGCTGAATGTGCCCAAATTCAAGATCAACATCAAGATAGAGACTCGCGGTGTGGTCGTGCAGTATGACGACTCGATCTACAGCGAGCGCGTGGGACGCGGCATGGCCGAGAGCATTGTCGCCGTCGCCAACCGCATGATTGAGCAGCCCCAAGGCAAGTTGCGCCAACTGTCAATCGTGAGCGACAGCCAGGAGGAGGAACTGAGCCACGTGCGCGAAACAGCGACTGGCGAAGCCCCGTTCCGCTTCTTCCACGAGTGCATCGGACACTTTGCCCAGACACAGCCCGACCAGGACGCTCTGGTGGCTATCGACGGCAAGTACAGCTACAAGGAAATGGACGAGGTGACCAACCGCATCGCAGCTGCCCTGCGCAAGCGTGGCGTGATGGATCGTGACCGTGTCGCCCTGCTGCTGCCCCGCACCAGCCGGTTAATTCTGGCCCTGTTCGGCGTGCTCAAGTCGGGAGCCGCTTACATCCCCTGCGATCCCGAATATCCCGCTGACCGCGTGAAACTCATCCTTGAGGACAGCGAGGCGCGCTACATCATCACCACCCACGACCGCATGGGCTGTGTTCCGGCCGACAAGGCTATCGATGTCGAGGACCTCATCCACGACGACAACGACGGCACGATTGTCACCGACATCAATCCCGAGGACCTGGCCTACCTGATTTACACCAGCGGTTCAACTGGCCGTCCCAAGGGCGTTATGCTGCATCACCGCGGCATCTGCAACTACCTGTACGGACACCCGGCCAATGTGTTTGCCAACGGTGTGATGACCGACGCCACCCGCATCTTGAGTGTGACGACCATCTCGTTTGACGCTGCATTGCAGGACATCGGCACAGCCTACTTTAACGGCAAGACCCTGATCGTAGCCACCGAGGAGCAGGCCAACAACCCGCTCGACCTGGCTCGCCTGATCAACGAGGAACACATCAACATGGTGTCGGGAACCCCGTCGCGCTGGATGACCTGGCTCACGAGCGAAGACTTCTGCAATGCCATCAGCAAGATCAAGATCTGCCGCGCCGGTGGTGAGAAGTTCTCCGACCAGCTGCTGGAACAGATGCGCAAGGTGACCACCGCCCGCATCTTCAACTGCTATGGTCCCACCGAGACCACCGTTGCCAGCAACAACAAGGAGTTGACACATGCCAAGCTCGTGACCGTGGGCAAACCGCAGTTGAACGTCAAGGAATTTATCGTCGACCAGGACGGTAACGAGTTGCCCATGGGCGTCGTCGGTGAATTGTACATTGGCGGCCGCGGCGTGGCTCATGGTTACAACGACCTGGACCAGATGACCCGCGAGCGCTTCATCGATTACCGCGGCGAGCGCATCTACAAGTCGGGCGACTATGCCAAGTGGCTGCCCGATGGCGATGTCGTGATCCTGGGCCGCACCGACCACCAGATCAAGTTGCGCGGCTTGCGCATCGAGCTGGGCGAGATCGAGAACGTGATGCTCAAGGTCGAGGGTCTGAAGAAAGTCGTTATCCTCATCCGCAAGATCAATGACAAGGAGCACCTGTGTGCCTACTATACTGCCGACCGCGAGATAGCCCCCGAGGATCTCAAGGCCGAGATTTCCAAGAGTCTGACCCAATACATGGTGCCGACTGCCTATCTGCAGCTCAAGGAGATGCCCATGACACCCAATGGCAAGACCGATGTCAAAGCGTTGCCCGAGCCCGAGTTGGCCATCAGTTCGGCCTACGTCGAGCCGACCAACGACACCGAGCGCACCCTGTGCGACATCTTTGCCGGCATCCTGCAGATGGATAAGGTGGGCGCGACCGACAACTTCTTTGAGTTGGGCGGTACCTCGCTGGTAGTGACCCGCGTGATCATCGAGGCCGACAAGGCCGGATTGCATGTGGCCTATGGTGACGTGTTTGCCAACCCCACACCGCACAAGCTGGCCCGCCTGATCACTGGCGAGAGCGACAACGAGGGCGATGATGACGTCACCACATTTGACTACAGCGCCATCAACGACGTGCTACAACAAAACACGCTCGAAAACTTCCGCAAGGGCGAGATGCAGCAGTTGGGCAATGTGCTGCTCACGGGAGCCACAGGCTACCTGGGCATCCACATCCTGCGCGAGCTCATCGACTCTGATGCCCAAAACATCTATTGCCTCGTTAGGGGCAAGGATCAGGACACCGCAGCCAACCGCCTGCGCACGCTGCTGTTCTACTACTTCTCGGATGCCTTCAAGGACTTGTTCGGGAAACGGCTGCACATCGTGCTGGGCGACGTGACGAGTGACTTTGGCGAGGGGCTGGATGTTGACACCGTTTTCAACTGTGCCGCAATCGTGAAGCACTTCAGCGAGGGTACCGAGATCGAGGATGTGAACATCGGAGGTGCCCAGCGCTGTGTGGACTACTGCATCAAGACTGGAGCCAAGCTCATTCACGTTTCCACAGCGAGCACCCGTGGCTTGTGGGCTGGAGAGGTCAAGCCCGACATCTACACCGAACAACGGTTGTACATGGGCCAGTTCCTGGGTAACAAGTACATCTTCTCGAAGTTCATGGCCGAGCGGCTCATCCTCGACGCTGTTGCCCGTCAAGGCCTCAGTGCCAAGATCATGCGTGTGGGCAACCTGGCTGCACGCTCGACCGACGGTGAGTTTCAGGCCAACTTCTCATCCAACTCGTTCATGGGCCGCATCAAGGTCTACAACATGCTGGGCTGCTGCCCGCACAGCATGCGCAACAAGCAAGTCGAGTTCTCGCCCATCAACGAGGTGGCCAGCGCTATTGTGCGACTGAGCTGCACCCCGCGCGAGTGCACCGTGTTCCACCCCTACAATATCCATGGTCAGTTCCTGGGCGATGTGCTCACCGGACTCACCACGGTGGGCGACGGCGTGCGATTTGTCGAGCAGGAAGAGTTTGCCGAGGCCATGGATCAAGCCAAGGCTGACCCCCAGAAGGCAAAACAGATGTCCTCGCTGCTGGCCTATCAGGACATGGCTCACGGTCAGAAGACCACCGACGTGAAGCGTGAGAACGACTACACGACACAGGTTCTCTACCGCCTGGGCTTCGCCTGGTCACCCACATCGTGGGACTATGTGGAGCGGATGCTCACGGCCATCGGAACACTGGGATTCTTTGATAGTTAAGAGTTAAAAATAAGAGTTAATCGATAGATTTAATTGACAAGAGATGGGTAAAGGCAATTCTATGGCAAGGAACGGGGGTGACATTCACACTCAATTCTATGGTTACTTGTGGGCCTACATCCTGGTAGCCCTGTCGGGTTGCTTGGGTAACGTGGTGGACGGTATCATCGTTGGCAACCTGATCAACGAGGATGGTGTGAGTGCCATCAACTTGTCTAAACCCATCAACCAGTTCATCTTCACCCTGCACCTGCTCATCAATGCGGGTGCAGGAATGTTGGTGGGCTATTCATTGGGACAAAACAAGATTGACGATGCGCGACGCTTTTTCACACGCGCATTGTCACTGAGCCTGGGGCTGGGCCTGTTGCTGACAATATTGGGCGGAGTCATGTTCCCCCACCAGACGGCCCGCCTGCTGTGCAGCAACGATCAGATCCTGCCCCTTGCCGAGGACTACATGCAAGTGTTGCTCATCGGCAACCCTGCTTTCATCATGATGTGGGGTCTGTCGACCATGGTGGGTGTTGACGGCAGCCCCAAACTGGTTTCGGTAGCCGTCATCATCGACAACACGGTCAACCTGCTGCTCGACATCGTGTTCATCCAGTGGTTAGGATGGGGCATCACGGGATCGTCGGCAGCGACAGTCGTGGGGCACCTAGTGGGCATCGCCATCCTGCTTAGCCACTGGCGCAAACCCGAGAACCGCCGTTTGACACCCGTCTTCTCGGGCGACAGCCTCATGAGCTCATGGAAGCGCATCATCTCGCAGGGAGCACCGCTGGCCGTGGCCTCGATCAGCTTGACACTGTTGCTCTTCAGTGCCAACAGCATCGTGCTGTCGACGACAGGCCGAACGGGAATCTTTGTGTTCGCCCTGTGCATGAACCTGCTGCAGGTCTACAACCTGTTTGTGTCGGGCACGTGCCAGACGCTGCAATCGTTAGGAGCCATCCAGGTGGGCAAAAAGAATCAAGAGGGCTTGGAGACTGTCATCAAGAAGGGATTCCGCTTCATCACCGTGTCGATGGTCATCACATGCCTGCTGGTGTGGATTTTCCCGCAAAGCATCGCACGCCTGTTTGGTTGCGATGAACCCGAGATGCTGACGCAGAGTGTTCCTGCCCTGCGCGTGTTTGCGCTGAGCTTCATCCCCTTCTGCTACATCTATGTGCTGATGATTGTGTACAAGCTCTACAGCCACCACCGCATGGCATTGTTCATCTCGTTTGCCCTGTCGCTCACAGTCATTCCAGTGCTGTGGATCATGTCGCGCACACTGCCGCAATACATCTGGTACAGCTACTTGATCGCCTACCTCATCGAGGCTATCGCCATCTGGACCCTGCACAAGAGTCAAGGCATCCGTTTTGAGCTCAAATCGTGATTTACCTTTGTCCCGACATCCTTAACTTCGACCTTGAGCAAGCGTTGGCACTTGCCAGCCCCCAACGGCGCGAGTATGCCCTGCGTTACCGTCAGGAACAGGACCAGCGCCGGTGCATGGCTGCCTACCAAATGCTTCAAAACGGGCTGCGAGCCGATTTTGGCATCAACGAGATTCCAGAGTTTACCTATAACCATCACGGTAAACCGGCGCTGTTGGGCCATCCCGACATCCACTTCAGCATGAGCCACTGCCGTGTTGCCGCAGCAGTGGCTATTGATTACTATCCAGTGGGCATTGATATCGAGACACTGGACCAGTACAGCGAGGAAGTGGCGCAATGCGTGATGAGCGATGAGGAAATGCGGCGCATTGCTGCAGCTCAAGCGCCAGCCAAGGAATTCACACGGCTGTGGACCATGAAGGAGAGCTTGTACAAGCTCACCGGTGATGATCACCACGGCGACATCGCCCACATGCTGGACGACACCGCAGGCTATAAATTCAGCACACTTGATTACACCGACTATCTTGTCACGACTTGCCAACACCTATTACATGCCGATGGCCTTGACACGTGATTCAAACTCGTCGCGGTCGCCCAGAGCCCCATTCTTGATTTTAGCCCGATAATTATAGATGGTGTTGACCGAGTAATGCAGAAACTCGGCGATGCGGCTGCTGTCCTCGATACCCAGGCGGATGAGGGCAAAGATGCGCACGTCGGTGTTCAGCGTCTGCGGGTTGGGCAAGGTGATGCGGCATTCGGGCCGCAACAAGGAATTGAAGTCATCCACAAAGTTGGGGAACAGGTGCAGGAAAGTGCTGTCGAACATCTCATACAACTCGGTCAAGTCCTTATCCTTGTACCCACCAGCCTCGACGAACTTGCCGAGGGCATTCATGTCGCGGCTCTTGACATACTTGCCCACTCGCCGGCGCATCTCCTCGATGCGGTCGATGTAGAAGGAGCACAGATGGATAAAGCGTCCCACATACTCATCCTTAACACGATTGGACTCGTTGAGGCGCACATTGGTCTCGTGCAGCTTAGTGTTGAGGTCCGAGAGTTTCCCGTTAAGCTCGGCCAAGTGATTATTGCTTTCGCTTAGCTCGTTGCGTGCCCTGGCAAGCTTCTTGCGCTGACTGTTGCTGTAGAACAAGATGACCAGCAGCAGCGCAGCCAGCAGGGAGGAAACACCAGCCAGGAGCATGAGCAGGCGGTTGGCGCGCTTGAGCGATGCCTCATAGTTGTCGCTGATGGCCGTGAGCACCGGCGAAATCTGGTTGTTGCGCTTCACGGTGTTGAAACGGTTGGCGCATTGCCAAGCAAAATGGATGTAGCGGTAGGCGCGGTCGATGTCACCGTCGGCCATGAGCAGATTGGCCAGTTCCCACATCGCGCCTTGGTCCATCACCGCATTCTCGACATCGGTCAAGGCCGACTGGGTGACCCAGTAGCGCGCCTGCACCGAGTCGCCTAACTGGGCATAATCCAGATAGCGGTAGAACGCCACGATAGCATACTGATGAGTCCCCTTGGTCACTTGACGCAGACGCATGTCGCTATAGCGCAAGGCCTCACGGGCATTACCCGCGGCAAAGTGTTCCAATTCCTTGATCTGCAATGCCTCATCACCGCCCGCCTCGACACCTGTGGTGTCGATAAACCCCTTGTAGTGGTCGTGCTTGGCATAATACCCTGCTTGCAGATCGGGCACCTTGCAATAGTAGGCCAGTTCGCCATACAAGTGTGACAAGGTGCTGTAATAACGGCACTTGTTACCAGCATCACCAATGGCCTCGACATCGATGGCGGTGAGGATATCCATCGCCTCGTGATACATGCCCGACTCGGTGCACTGGTGGGCCAGCAGGATGCGGCATTCATCGGCACGGATGGGGTCCCCCAAGCGCTGGGCCAGCGTGATGCAACGGCCAATGTAGTAGATGGCCGAGTCGCTCATGTAGGGCCTGTACTCGTCATACAAGAAGCGGCACAGCTCAAACTGCACCTTGCTGTCGGTAGTGACTCCGAGGGCCGTCCTGTACTTGTGGATGCGGCCCTCGCGCTCGGCCACATAGCGGTCGGTATTCTTGATGGCCTGATCTAATCGCGTGTACTCCTGCTCCAGATCAATCGTCGCTGCGGTCGCCACGCCAAGGCACGACCACACGAGCAAGAGTGCAGATATGATGATTGTTCTCATTGGGTAACCCAGGTTAATAGCTAAGCCGTGCAAATGTAGTGGTTATCTCTATCATGGACAACAAAAAATGGGGAAATTTGGTGAAAATTGGCGGTTTTCGGGGGAAAAAGCGGCCATATTTTAACCACTTTTTAACGATTGGAGGCAATTTACAAACAATTATTATTCAATATATTACACAAAAAATAGCTTTCAAAACGTCCACTTTTTTGTTTTTAAGGTGAACAAATCATTTTTTTATTCTATATTTTTGCGATGCGACTCGCAGCGGCATGAGGCATGAACCCCCTCAGTCCAATCCAGCGAAAACAAAATCAACCCAAACAATAAACATTCAATTTTTATCAATCAAAACAAATGTGACATGAAAGAGAAAAGATTACTTTCACTGCTGTTGACGGTGATGCTGTCGATAGCGGCATTTGCACAAAGCCAGACCTTCACGGGCACCGTCGTTGACCCCAACGGCGAGCCAGTGATTGGCGCTACCATTGTGCAAAAGGGCACGTCCAACACGGTCGTTACCGACCTGGACGGCAATTTCTCCATCAACGCACCTGCCGGTGCCGAGTTGGAAATCACTTATGTGGGTTATGGTAAGCAGACCGTGCTTGCTGGTGACAACATGCACATCGTCATCACCGAGGACGCCGAGATGCTCAACGAGGTGGTCGTGATTGGCTATGGCGTGCAGAAGAAGAGCGTCGTCACCGCCTCGATTGCCAAGGTGTCGTCGGAGGACCTGGCAGGCAAGACCCGCCTGCGTGCCGAGGATGCCCTCAAGGGTATGGCAGCCGGTGTCAACGTCACCTCCTCGTCGGGTCAGCCCGGATCGCAGTCGATGATCCGCATCCGCGGTATCGGCACCATCAACGACTCCAACCCCCTCTACATCATCGACGGCATGCCCACCGACCAGTATGGCATGGAGAGCGTGAACCCCAATGACATCGAGAGCATGGAGGTGTTGAAGGACGCCGCATCGGGTGCCATCTACGGTGCCCGCGCCGCCAACGGTGTCATCCTCGTGACCACCAAGAAGGGCAAGATGGGCCGCGCCAATGTGAGCTACAACTTCTCCTATGGCTGGCAGAGCCCCTGGCGCAAGCGTGATGTGACCGGAGCCACCGACTATGCCATCCTGCAGAACGAGCGCCGTGTACAAAACGGCCTTGCCCCCCTCTATCAGGATCCCTACAACCTGACTGATGCCAACGGCGACAAGATTGTGGGCTTCGGCACCAACTGGCAGGAGCTGCTCTTTAACGACAATGCTCCCATCATGCAGCACGACGTGAGCGTCAGCGGAGCCAGTGAGAAGGTGAACTACTACCTCTCGTTGGGTTACTTCACTCAGGACGGTATCATTGGCGGCAACTATGGCCAGTCCAACTATGACCGCTTGACCATCCGCTCCAACAACCAGTTCAATCTGCTGGATGCCACCCGGGAGCGCAACTTCCTGAACAAGGTGGATCTGGGTGCCAACCTTTCCTACATGCGCGTGCACAACACGGGCATCGATGCCAACTCCACTTGGGGCTCGCCCCTGGGTTCGGCCCTCTATCTGGCTCCCACCCTGCCCGTTACCCTCAAGGGTGATGTTGCCCAGAGCATGATTGACCGCTACAGTGCCTATGACCTGTATCGTGACGAAAACGGTGACCCCTATACCATTCCCGGATACATCGGCAGCTACAACGAGCAGAATAACCCCATCGCCATGATGCATGGCACCCCCAACAAGAACTGGAGCCACAAGTTCATGCCCAAGTTCTCAATCGACCTGCAACTGTGGGATGCATTGAAGTATCACTTCACCTACAGTGCCGAACTGTCGTTCTGGGGCTATGATGGCGCCACCAAGCAGGAGTACTACCTCTCGGGCAACAACAACCAGGACCACACCTCGGCAGTTGCCTTCAAGGGTAATAACTGCACCTGGCAGGTGGAGAACACGTTGACCTATGACAAGACCTTTGGCAAGCACACCATCGGTGTTGTGCTGGGCCAGAGCGCATTGAAGTTCAAGGGTGACGAGTTGGGTGGTTCTCACTGGTATCTTGTGAACCCCGACAAGCCCAGCATCAACTACACCACCGGTGGCGACATCGAGCTGTCGACCGATGCCGACGGCAAGGTGACCGGAGCTACCAGCCTGGTGGGCGTGTGGGGTGGCCCCTACACCGAGCACCGCTTGGCATCGCTGTTTGCCCGTGTGAGCTACAACTATGACGAGCGTTACATGTTCCAAGCTACCGTGCGCCGCGATGGTTCGAGCCGCTTTGGTTCCAACCACAGGTATGGTATATTCCCCTCATTCTCTTTGGGTTGGAATATCATGAACGAGAAGTTCATGGAGGACCAGCGCGACTGGCTTAACAACATGAAGCTGCGCTTCAGCTGGGGTAAGAACGGTAACGACAACATCGGTGACTTTGCTTACACCACACTGACCGCACTGGGTAATACCAGCAACTATTACTTTGGACAGACCGCTGCCATGGTCTATGGCTCCAAGGCCAACCGCCTGGCCAACGAGGACCTGAAGTGGGAGGAGAGCGAACAGACCGACCTGGGGCTCGACTTGGGCTTCTGGAACAACAAGCTCACCTTCAGCATCGATTACTTTATCAAGAAGACCAACGGCATGATCATCGAGATGCCCATCCCGAGCTATGTTGGTGAGGCTCGCCCGCTGGCCAACGTGGGTGACATGGAGAACAGCGGTGTTGAGTTTGAGCTCGGCTATCGCTGGAACGTGTCCGACGTTCACTTTGCCGTGAAGGGTAACGCTTCCTACTTGAAGAACAAGCTCAAGAACCTGGGTAACGACACTGGCTTCCTGAACTATGGCATCAACCAGTTCAGCGACGGTGGCACACGCGCCGAGAACGGCCAGCCCTTCCCCTTCTTCTATGGCTACAAGACCGACGGCATCCTGCAGAACAAGGCCGAAGCCGATGCCTATAATGCCACCTATGGCACCGCCAAAAATCCTGGTGACTTCCGCTTTGTGGACACCAACGGTGACAACAAGATCAACAGCGACGACCGCACCAACATCGGTAACGGTGTCCCCGACTGGACCTACGGTCTCACCTTTGACGTGGACTGGAGAGGCTTTGACCTGAGCGTCTTCTTCCAGGGCGTGAGCGGAGCTGACGTGTTTGACGCCACCTACCGCCAGGACATTGCCTCGGGCAACTATCCCACCTGGGTGCTGCAGCGCTGGACTGGCGAGGGCACCAGCAACACTGTGCCCACCCTGGGCGACGCCAAGAACTGGGTTTGCAGCGACATGTACATCCAGGACGGCAGCTACCTGCGCCTGAAGAACATCACCCTGGGTTACACATTGAATTCGCAACTGACCAGCAAGATCGGCATCAGCCGCCTGCGCATCTATGGCCGTGCCGAAAATCTCTTCACCTGGACCAAGTACTGGGGCTTTGACCCTGAGATTGGTTCCGGTTCCACCAGCCTGGGTGTTGACTATGGAGTATATCCCCAAGCCCGCACCTTCACTATCGGATTTAACCTGTCACTCTAATCATTCATCCTATTAAGAATTATCACTATGAAGAAGTATATATCAATGATAGCAGGCCTGTGCGCAGCATGTGTGGCACTGACATCCTGCAGCGACGGTTTTCTTGAGGTGAAGAACCCGACGGGTGAACCCCTCGAGGAATACTACACCACCGAGGAGACCCTCAACGAGGCCCTCACCGCAGCCTATGCACCTCTGCACTGGCCCGACTGGAACGGCAGCGCCTACAATGACCTCACCATCGACGGCGAGATCATGGGCGACGACTTCTGGGTGGGCGGTAGTGACAACACCGACAACCAGCATTGGCACCGTCTGTTCAACTTCGAGGCCGACGGCAATAACACCCTGTCCACCCTGTGGGGTGACTTCTACAGCGGCATCAAGCGTTGCAACGATGCCATCAAGTATGCCTCATGGCCTGGTGAGGCCAGCGAGGATTTCCGTCGCTCGATGGAGATGCAGGCCCGCCTGTTGCGCGTGTACTATTATAATATCCTGTGGCACTACTATGGCAACGTGCCCTTCTATTTGGAGAACCTCGCGGTGCCCTACACCGCCCCGCAGAAGACCGCCGATGAGATCTACAACGAACTCCTGCCCGAGCTCGAGGAGATCATTGCCAGCGGCGTGCTGCCCATGCGCTGGCCCACTGCCGAGAGCGGCCGCGTGAGCCAGGCGTTTGCCTACATGCTCTATGCCGAGATGGTCATGTACCAGAACGACAATTCGCGCTATGCCACTGCCCTGGGTTACATGCAGCAAATCATTGGTGACGCCAACTATTCGCTCAATCCCAGCTTCGAGGACCTGTGGCAGGAAAGCGGCGAGTGGTGCGCCGAGAGCATCTTTGAGATCAACTACAACGACGACCAGGCCCAGCGTGACTGGAGCACCCCGTTGGCTGCCGGTGGCACCGTCTTCCCCACCCTGTGTGCACCCAACGGCTGGGGCGGTGGCGAAGGCTGGGACAGCGGCAACGACGGTTGGGGCTTCCTGCCCATGCGTGTGGAGACCTACAACATGTATGCCGAGAACGACAAGCGTCGTGATGTCACCTGCTGGGACGTGCGCGGCTACAGCTACACCGAGCGCTATCAGGACACCCACATCTGGCACGGCAAGTATCGCCCCCAGAGCGCCAACAACAAGGACTGCCCCACGTCCAAGAACCTGAACTATAACAACAACAAGCGCATCTACCGCTATGCCGAGACGCTGCTCAACGCCGCCGAGCTGCTGCTCCAGACCGGAGGCAGTGCTGCCGAGGCTGCAGGCTATGTGAACCAGGTGCGCAACCGCGCCGGCCTGGAGAGCCTGAACACCGTGACCATCGACGACATCTTCAACGAGCGTCACCTGGAGTTCTGCGGCGAGGGCAAGCGCTACTTTGACCTCGTGCGTGCCGAGGGCATCGCCGGTGCCACCCAGAAGGCCTCGACCGTTCTGGTGCCCGACAGCTACGGCTACCGCACCAACACGTGGACTCCCAGCAAGAAGCACATCCCGCTGGCACAGAGCGAGCTCGACGCTGACCCCACACTGGTTCAGAACAACTATTAATCATCACCTTTTAGAGATTAAAAAATTATGATTACCAAGATAAACAAATCATTAGCAATCATCAGTTATTGCTTATTGGCTATTGGCTTCACCGCCTGCTCGCCCGAGGAGTTTAAGGGAGCCGACCCCGATGGCATCCCCACGGTGAGCGGTGTGGACTTCCAGATCGCTGTTGACCAGGAGACCAACCAGATGATCGCCTCCTACACTCCCGAGCCGGGCACCTATCCCATCTGGATCCTTGACGGCACGTCCTACTCCACCCTGCAGGAGGTGGGTTACAAGAACAACGAAGCCGGCACTCACACCATCGAGCTGCGCTTGGGCAACCGCAACGGCATCAGCCAGACCGGCATCAAGAAGGAATACACCTTCAACGAGTCAAAGATTGACTATACCAACGACTTCCGCCGCATTACCGAGAAGGAGTGGCGCATCGACTACAGCGAGGTGGCACACCTGGCATGCGGTCCCGCCGGCACCGCCGGCACCGGATGGTGGTCGGCAAGTCCCAACGAGAAGAAGGACTTCGGCGTGTATGACGACCGCCTGACCTTCACGGCAGACAACCGCAAGGGTGGCACCTTCAGTTACAACGCTGGTGAGGACGGCTTGACCTATGTGAACACGGGTACCACCAAGTGGGGCCACCAGGATGCCGACTGGGATGCCACCATCGGCAACCAGACCGCAGCATGGAGCTTTGAGGTCTATGATTGGGAGGATGCCGACGGCAACGTCACCAAGCAGACCTATATCCAGCTTGCCGCAAACACGGCCTTCCCCTACATCAGCTCGGATGCCCAGTACGAGAATCCGCGCTTCCGCATCGAGTCGCTGACGGCCAAGCAAATGGTCCTCGTCTATGACGCTCCCGACCGCGGCATTGCCTGGCGCTTTGTCTTCACCAGCGAGAAGGAAAAGAAGGGCTTCACCGGCTTTGACGCCTACAGTGAGTTCAACATGTGGAAGGACGTTGAGTACAACATGTTCTTCTACTACGCTCCCGGCTGGGCTCAGATCGCCGATCCCGGATTTGAGGCCAAAGGTAATGACTACACCGTTACCCTGCCCGAGGCCACTACCGACCAGTGGCAGGCTCAGATGGCCTTCAAGACCACCAATATCTCCACCTCGGCCGACCACAACTACGACTTCTCGTGCATCCTCAACAGCGACAAGGACCTGAACGGTGTGACTGTGAAGCTCGTGATGGATGGCGACGACAACGTCTTCTACTTTGCCGACCGCATCGACCTGAAGGCTGGTGAGGACTACATCTTCTGGAAGAGCGACATGCCTGGTATCGACATGGAGCGCGTGAACCTGTTCTTCGACTTTGGCGGTTGCCAGGCCGGTACCACAGTCAATATCTCTAACATCGTGCTCAAGGATCATGCCAACGATGATGGCACCGTGCTGCCCGTCATCCCCGACGAGCCCGCAGTTGAATGGGTTGACGTGAATTCTCCCGACAACCTGGGCGCAGGCTTCAACACAGCAGGGCTGATGACCTTCTGGTGGGCCGATGCAGGCTGGCAGCAGATTGCCGACCCGGGCTTCTCCTATGCCAACGGTGTATACACCGTGACAGCCAACAATGCCACCGTGGGTGAGTGGCAGGCCCAGTGCTCGATCACGGGTGTGCCCCTGCACATCGAGAAGGGTCAGGCCTATGACGTGCGCGTCACCGTCACCACCAACATGGAGCTGGGTCGTGCCACCGTCAAGGTCAACAAGGATCCTGACGTGACCAACGACCCCAACACGCTGTGCTACAAGGGTGACTTTGCGCTCGAGGATGGTGAAAACGTGCTCCAGTTCATTGGCGTGGTTGCCAAGAACGGTAACGAGGAAATCGAGTTTGACCAGGGCAAGTTCATCCTGGACTTTGGTGGCTGCCCTGCAGGCTTTGAGGCCCAGATCAGCAACATCATTATCCAGAAGCATAAGTAAGTTTTAGGAGTTAGGAATTGGCTTCCGCAATTTGCTGACAACTGAAAACTGACAACTGAAAAAAAACGATGAAACGATTTATGCTTTCTACATTATTGCTTTCTCTCACCGTGGCCCTGTGGGGCTGCGGTGGGGATGGCAAGGATGAGCCCCAGCCGTCCAAGGTGTCGATCACTGTATCGCAAGAGGAGATCAATGCGCCTGCGACTGGCGGGACCTACTCCATCAACGTCACCACGACGGGCAAGGAGTGGGGAGCCTATGCCGAGGGGGATTTTATCAACATCAACACCCAGAATACCACGTCACCGTCGGGAACGGCCACAATCACCATTGCGGCCAATCCCACGACCGATGCCCGCACCGGCACTGTCACCATCATGTCGGGCTCGGCCCGCAAGTCGATCAATGTCACTCAGGCTGCTGCCGAGCAGGCAGCCTACTATGCCCCTGAGGGTTACAGCCTGGTGTGGCACGATGAGTTTGACTCGGGTAGTGAGCTCAACCCTAATGATTGGGTCCATGAGGTGCAGAACAGCGGATGGGTCAATCACGAGTTGCAAAACTACGTGAACCACAAGACCCCCGAGGGCAAACTTGTCACTGAGGTGAGGAACGGCCACCTGCGCATCACCGCTCTCAAGGAGGGCGGCAAGGTGTACAGCGGCCGCGTGTATGCCAAGCGCAACACGGGTTGGAAGTATGGCTACATCGAGGCCAGCATCAAGCTGCCCAAGGGCAAGGGAACCTGGCCCGCATTCTGGATGATGCCAGTCAACTTCAGGTCCTGGCCTGCCGATGGCGAGATCGACATCATGGAGGAGGTAGGCTACCACCCCAACTATGTGTCATCGAGTCTGCATGCCAACGCCCACGTTCACTCCAATGGCACCCAAGTGACCCACGAGATGCTGTGCGAGGGCGCCGAGGGCGAGTTCCACACCTATGCCATCCAGTGGACAGCCCAGAACATCACCACCTGGGTTGACGGTAAGCTTCAGTTGAGCTACGACAACCGTGGGCTGGGCCGCGACGACTGGCCCTATGATGACCCGTTCTACATCATCTTCAACCTCGCTTGGGGTGGTGACTGGGGCGGAGCCCAGGGTGTTGACGAGAGCGCCCTTCCTGTCACGATGGAGGTGGACTATGTGCGCGTTTTCCAGAAGAAATAGGCTTTAGGAGTTAGGTTTTAGGCGTTAGGCTGAAAACTGACAACTGAAAAAAGACAACAAATGAGAAAGATTCAATTCCTTCTGTTGGCCACCGCTGTGGCCATGGCGATGACAGCCACGGCCCAGCAGTTGCCTCTCTATCTCGACAACAACGCTCCCATCGAGCAGCGTGTCGAGGATGCCCTGTCGCGCATGACGCTCGACGAGAAAATCGCTGTCATCCATGCACAGAGCAAATTCTCGTCACCTGGCGTGAAGCGATTGGGATTGCCCGACTTCTGGACCGACGACGGCCCCCATGGAGTGCGCCCCGACGTGCTGTGGGACCAGTGGGAACAGGCCGGACAGACCAATGACTCGTGCGTGGCCTTCCCGGCACTGACGTGCCTGGCGGCCAGCTGGAATCCCGTGCTGGCCGAACTCTATGGCCGCAGCCTGGGGGAGGAAGCCCGCTACCGCGGCAAGGACATGATTTTGGGTCCCGGCGTGAACATCAACCGCACGCCGTTGAACGGCCGCAACTTTGAGTACATGGGCGAGGACCCGCTACTGGCCTCACGCATGGTGGTGCCCTACGTCAAGGGTCTCCAGTCAACCGGCACGGCAGCTTGCGTGAAGCACTTCTGCCTGAACAATGACGAGGAATATCGCCATCAGGTCAACGTCATCGTGAGCGACCGCGCCTTGCGTGAGATCTACCTGCCCGCATTTGAAGCGGCAGTCAAGGAGGGTCACACTTGGGGCATCATGGGGTCCTATAACCTCTACAAGGACCAGCACTGCTGCCACAACGAGTACACACTGGGTCAGATCCTGAAAGGCGACTGGCAGTATGACGGCGTTGTGGTGAGCGACTGGGGTGGTGCCCACGACACCGAGCAGGCCGTCAAGAACGGATTGGACATGGAGTTTGGCAGCTGGACCGACGGTCTGGCCTGGGGCGCAAGCAATGCCTATGACGCCTACTACATGGCCCTACCCTACAAGAAAATGATTCAAGAGGGCAAGTTCACCACCCGCGAGCTGGATGACAAGGTGCGCCGCGTGCTGCGCCTGTTCTTCCGCACCACCATGAGCAACAAGCGTGCCCGCGGTTTCCTGTGCAGCAAGGCCCACTACGACGCGGCCCTGAAGATTGCCCAGGACGGCATCGTGCTGTTGCAGAACAAGCGCATTGTGCTGCCCATCGACTTGGACAAGGCCAAGCGCTTGCTTGTCGTGGGCGAGAATGCCATCAAGATGATGACCGTGGGCGGCGGCAGCAGCTCGCTCAAGGTCCAGCACGAGATTTTGCCGCTCGACGGCCTCAAGACCCGTCTGGCCGGCACAGGCATCGAGGTGGACTATGCCCGCGGCTATGTGGGCGACACCACGGGCGAGTACAATGGCGTGGTGGCCAAGCAATCGCTTGCCGACAATCGCCCCGCCGCCGAACTTATTGCCGAAGCGGTTGCCAAGGCCAAGGGTGCCGACTATGTCATCATCTTTGGCGGCTTGAACAAGAGCGACTACCAGGATGCCGAGGGGCATGACCGCAAGCACATGGACATGCCCTACGGCCAGGATGCGCTGGTCGAGGCCGTGGCCCGCGTGAACAAGAATGTGGTGTTTGTCAACATCTCGGGCAATGCCGTGGCCATGCCATGGCGCGACAAGGTGGCCGCTATCGTGCAAGGCTGGTTCATCGGCAGCGAGGCCGGCACAGCGCTGGCCAGCGTACTCGTTGGCGATGCTAACCCATCGGGCAAGCTGCCCTTCACCTGGCCTGTGAGCCTGGGCGACCTGGGTGCTCATGCCACGGGCTCCTATCCCGGCACCTGGCGCGACGGTCACAAGATCATCGACGAAGAGTACAAGGAGGGCATCTATGTGGGATACCGCTGGACCGACAAGCAGAAGGTGAAACCCGCCTTTGCCTTTGGCCACGGATTGAGTTACACGACCTTTGCCGTGAGCGACCTGCGCCTGGACAAGAGCGATGTCGCTGCCGACGGTACCGTGACCGCCACCGTGACGGTCAAGAACACTGGCAAGCGCGCCGGTGCCGAGGTCATCCAACTCTACGTCAGCGACCTGTCCGGAAACATCGAGATGCCCGTCAAGGAATTGCGGGGGTTCCAGAAGGTATTTCTGCAACCAGGCGAGAGCCGCGACGTGAGCATCACCATCGGTGGCCGCGCCTTCCAGTACTGGGACGAGTCACGGAATGGATGGGCCACATCCCATGGCAAGCGCATGATGCTCGTGGGCACTGCCAGCGACAATCTCCCGCTCAAGAAAGCCTTTACCGTGCTATAGCCAGTACCTTGTCCACAGGACACATTTCATGGAGGTCATAACGACTATCCATGAAAATGGAAAATGAATCCGTAAAATGTGCAACAGCATTTTGCGGATTTGTTTGTAATTTTGTGCTCGATATTTTAAAGCGCCCATGATTCAGAAGATAGACACCATAGAACAGTACAACAAGATGTTTGGGGCCGAGACCAAACATCCACTGGTGACGGTGGTGCACGTAAAAGACTACGCACCCGATCCCAACGAACTGACGCAGACAGTAAAATATGGACTTTATGCCGTGTTTTTGAAACAGGGTGTGGGTTGTCACTTGCGCTACGGCCGCGAGAAGTATGACTATCAGGCTGGCAGCATCGTTACCATGGCGCCAGGGCAGGTAGTAACCACCGAGTTTATCGAAGGAGAGCATAGCAGTTGGGAGGCATTGCTGTTCCATCCCGACTTGCTTTTCGGCACCCCATTAGCCGATCGCATCCGTGAATATGGTTTCTTTAACTATGACCAACGCGAGGCATTACATGTTTCGGACGATGAACGCCGCACTATCGAGGACACATTGCAGCATATCTCTAACGAGCTGGAACATGCCATCGACAAGCATTCCTCACAGTTGCTAACGGTGTATGTGCAATTGGTATTGGACTATTGTCTGCGTTTTTATGACCGCCAGTTTATTACACGCCACAAGGTGAACTCATCGCTCATCAGCCGGTTTGAGCACCTGATCGACAACTACCTGGAAAGCGGCCAACTGATGCTCAAAGGCATGCCCACCGTGAGCTGGTGTGCCAGTGAGCTGTGTCTGTCGGCCAACTACTTCGGAGACCTGGTGCGCAAGGAATTGGGCAGCACAGCCAAGGACTTCATCACCGGGAAAATCATTGCCAAGGCTAAGCAGGAACTGCGTGGCACCGACCATTCGATAACCATCATCAGTGAGCGCCTTGGTTTTAGCAGTGTGAGCCATTTCACCCGCCTGTTTAAGTCCTACACAGGACTGACGCCATCGAGCTATAGACAAACTTCATAAATCTCATCAGACAATGGTTAGAATATTTGCAACTCAACTGTTGCTGGCAGTAGGAATGCTGCTGGCACCTTGGTCACAAGGGTCAACAATCCTTAAACACAAACAAGATAAGACTATGACAACGATTCAGATGACACAAGAATGGGACAAGGTTTTCCCACTGAGCGACAAGGTGAACCACCGCAAGGTGACGTTTGAGACACAATTTGGCCTGACACTGGCAGCCGACCTGTACACTCCAAAGGATGGCCAGGGAAAGATGGCCGCCATCGCTATCTGCGGCCCGTTTGGTGCCACCAAGGAGCAGTCGAGCGGCCTCTATGCCATGCGGATGGCCGAGCGTGGTTTTGTGGCATTGGCCTTCGATCCATCCTATACCGGCGAAAGCAGCGGTGAGCCACGGCGCACGGCTTCGCCCGACATCAACACCGAGGACTTCATGGCCGCTGTTGACTTCCTGTCCAAGCAGGATCAAGTGGATGCACAACGGATAGGAATCATCGGCATCTGTGGCTGGGGCGGCATAGCCCTCAACGCAGCTGCTGCCGACGCTCGCATCAAGGCTACGGTGGCCAGCACGATGTACGACATGACCCGCGTCAGTGGCAATGGCTACTTCGACAGCGAGGACAACGAGGAGTCGCGCCATGCAGCGCGCGAGGCTATGGCCAGGCAGCGTCTTGCCGACCCGCAAGCGATGGCTGGCGGTGTGGTGAATCCCCTGCCCGCCGATGCGCCCCAGTTTGTGAAGGACTACTACGATTACTACATCACCCCGCGTGGTTACCATAAGCGTAGCGGCAACTCCAACGACGGCTGGCGCGTCATCGGCACTCAGGCCTACAGTAACAGCCGTTTCCTCTACTATATCAACGAGATTCGCTCGGCTGTTCTCGTGATGCACGGTGAGAAAGCCCACTCACGCTACTTTGGCGAGGCTGCCTATAAATACATGGTGGAAGGCAAAGCCGAGGGCTACAACGTCGTGGGCAAGCCCAATCCCAACCCCTCGAACAAGGAACTCTTGATTATTCCAGGTGCCACCCACTGCGACCTCTATGACGGAGGCTACACCGAGCTCGAGGGCAAGGGCGATGCCAAGAATCTCATCCCATGGGATAAGCTGGCAGAATTCATGGCCCAGAACATGAAATAAACTATTGTTGTCCTGGGAAAGTTTTTCAGGCCAGAAGGCCAGCGGCCTTGACTTGAGGCGACCCATTATCAGGCATTTCATTGCACGTAACAGTCAAGGAGGGGGCGGAGTGTTGAGACTCCGCCCCCTCTCAAGTGATCAGCATAATTCTATGCTTTCATTCTATTACATGCAGATGAAAAATGCGGCGCACATTTAATCCGTATTGTTTCTACAACCTATCGATACCATCTATGCCCCTAAATGGATGTGATCACGCCTGGTTTTTGTGCTGTTATTGATGGTTTTAAGTTTTTTGTTAGTATTTTTGCGACATCTTATCAATTATCACGCTATGAAGGAATTGGCTATCTCTTTTATCATTGCGCTCGCCGCGTGCACCGCCTGCACGCCTCGCGGCACCACTGGCAACAACAGCCAACAAGACACCACAAGCACCAGCCAAGACACTGCCGCTGTGGTGCAGCGGGTCGAGGAAATCTACCAGAGTGTGTTTGATGTCTATAAAAAGGCTACCAACATGAGTTTCCCCAACGAGGGGCTTGACTCGCTATATTGTTCCAGCGATTGGCTCAACACCCTGAGTGCCGTGATATATCACGACTTGCAGCTGCCTGACTCAATGGGCTACTGGGAGTCCGACTACTGGATTATGGGGCAAGACTGGCAGGACCTGTCGGTCAGCGACGTGCACGTGGTGTCCATGACCAGCTCCACAGCCACCGTCGAATTGATTCTGCACAACTGCGGCGACGACAAAGTTGTGCGCCTTGAGATGACCCGCGAGTACGAGGGGTGGAAAATCGACAACTTCATCGATGTGAGCGCCAACTGTGACTGGAAAGCCGACATGAAACAATATCTTGCCGACAATCCTCTCGAGGAATGATTGCCCCACCAAGAATGCACTCCTGGCGCACAGCCAGGATGTGATGTGACGAGCAGTACCGACAAAAATGAGGGCACTTCATAATGAAGTTATGGCTCACCCTCTTTGCTTGAGCAATGATGGTTGATCACGACACTCAATCGGCCGGTATGGCGAGTTTGTGGGTTCTTGTCGTCATCTGCCCGCCGTTGGCTATAATTGTAGCGCGGTAGATGTAAATACCGCCAGGCACACGTGTGCCACCGTTGTCCAGCATATTCCAAGTGACGGTTGTGGCGTTACACGGTGCACTCTGCCACAGGCAACGCCCCATCAGGTCATACACCTCGATGGTCACGCTCTCCCCGACACCCCAACGATCATGTTGCACATAGAAGGTCATTTCCGAGCCGTCGAACGCGCAGTAGATATCGAGATTCCCGGGGGCGGTGATCTCGGGTACCGCCCCGGAGCTGACGTTGAAGGCAATGGTCTTCTCGCTCATGTTGCCGTACACGTCCCACACGCTCAAGGTCAGCGAGTGCATGCCCTCGGGCAGGTCGTTCAACTGGTAGATGATGCCCCCTCGCGTTCCGTGCTGGGTCGGTATGGGGGTATAGTAATTCACCAGGTCTCTGTAGATGGTGCTGTCGTCGAGTGTGAGCTCCATGCTGTGCTCACTGCCTGCCGACGACAGATTCACTCCGCTCTCATCGGCAACGGTCGCCAGCAGCACCGGCGAAGTGTTGACGTTGCCGCCGTCGATGAAGTTTTCATCATTCAAGACCATCGTGATGATGTCGGGGCCGATGGTGTCGGCCGCCTGCTTGAAGATGTAGAAATCGCTGCTGGAACCCCTTGCCTCGAGCGTGTCACGACTGTCGTAGGCATACAGGCTGATCAACGCAGGGCGAACATTGTCAGGCTCACCGTTGACAGTGTCAGGAATAATGACATGGACCGTGAACTCGCCGTTCACCACGGTATCTGTGATGACGGTGAGGCGGTTGGACCAATCCTCATAGGTGACTTGCTTGCCATCGATGCCATAGCCGTTGGTGGTGACCGACTGTTCAGGGCCGAACAGCGTCGAGAGCATAACGCCATTGAAATCGGTAGCTACTTTGCCATCCAGCCCGATAATCTTGCCGCTGAAATCTATAGAGTCATGCGCCCAGAACACTGACGGCTCATAGTCCTCATCATCAACAGCTTGCCCGTTGATGAACTCGATGCGGGCCTTCAAGGGGGCGTAGGCCAGCCTCATGGCAGGGTCGCCGAATACAAGGTAGCGGCGCTTATTGTCACCAAAAGCATTAACATCGTTCTTGGCCGTCTTGATGATATCTCCGATGCGCATTGGGCGACCACTCTCATCGCCGGCAAAGATGTGGCTCGCAACAGCCTTGTCCAACAGGCCATTTTCGTAGAGATAGGTTATCCTGGCGGCACCGATAGCTGCTATGACGCCGCCATCGGGCTTAATGAACATGCGCTCGCCACTTGATACCGAATCGTTGTCAAAGCGGAAGAAATCGGCAGTAGCGGCATACAGAACGGGCAAATGGCCGTAATTCATCAGGCTATCGACATCAGACCGTGTCAGCAGCCCCTGGTTGGTCCACTCCCGTGCATTAGAGCGCCCGATATAATTCCACCACAGGGTGCCCTCGTTCAATGAGTTGAACATCTTGGCTCGTGCATCGGGATAGGTACGCTTTCCATCCACGTCCACAGCGTCAAAGGCGTCGATGTACACATAGTCGCAAACCATGTTCTCGCCGCCGTGGTCGCCGATGATGCAGATCATGCTATTGGATTGATCCATGTGGGCACCATTGTCCTCGTCGTCGGCGACAAACATCATCCGGTTCTTCCAGGAGCCGTAGTCGGGCCTGGTGATGTAGCTCTCCAGCTTGTCCACCACCGTGCGTGCCTCGTCCAGATTTCTGAAGATCATGCGTCCCACAGCGATGTTCATCTTGTCATTATTATCGATGCTGCTGCCATCGTCCAGCACCGCGAAGTAGTCATCGGTGGTGAAGGAGTTTTCATCGGTGCTACTCGCCTCGCTCTGCCAGGTGAGCAGCTTGGGGTCATCCCCGGAACTGGTATCGGTGTCTATCATGCGGTTGTCGTAGCTGCCGCTGCCAAACAGCAGCAGGTACTGCAGCCGATGACCGTCCTCGCTCTCGCCGCGGTCATAGAACATCTTGCACAACCGGCGATAGGCCATCGCGTCCCGGGTGCCGCTGGAGAACTCGTTGAACACCTGCTCGTGGTCCAGAACCAGCACGTCGTAGTGGTCATATCGTTCGTGTAGCGCGGCCACCCGCTGAGCCTGCTCCAGATAGGCAGCAGTAGTGAGGATGATCATGTCGGGCGTCGCCTGGGCGTGGATGTTCTGGCTGGAGACTTCGCCCACCAGCTCAGGATGGGAATAGTCGGTAGCCGACTCGTCAAAGGCGATGAACTCGCGGCGCCCCGTCGTACTGGGACTGAATGCGGCAATGTCGTCGGCTGTGGTTACATTCTGCTGCACGGGGGCCGATGGCACGGTGACGTCCCACACTCTGGTGGAACCCGCACATCCCGTCAACTGGTAGGTGGTGTCGCGGCTCGCCTTGTCCAGACCGAAGGCCAGGCAACCGTTTCTCATGGCCAAGCGGCGCTCATAGTTGACGGTGATGAAGTCTATACGCGCCTCAAGTATCGTGCCTTGGCAGGAAAAACCGACCTGAAACCAGAGTTGATCGGTTCCATCAAGAGTGAACTGCTTGACCGATTTTGTCAGATAGTAAAAGCTATAATATTGATTATAATTGGGGATGACGTCGGCATTGGTCCGTGCAAGCTGGTTGCCATTGTACCAGTAGTCCAGGTAACCGTTAGCGTCTGACGTTTTGGCGGCAAACACGGGATAGACACTGACCGTGGAGCTGTCAACCAGCCCGTCCAGGTCAAAATTGAACGTATTCCAGCGCTTGCTCATAAAGCTCTCGCCCAGGTAGTTGCGCCCCGTGTGACCCGGGTTGATGATCTCCTGCTCATGGTAGAGGCGTTCGATGTAGGTACTCTTTATCGGGCCCGTGGGGCTGTTGTCGGCCAGTGCAATGTCAATATCGTCGTAACGGGCGCTGTTGGTGACCAGGTAACAGCCTGTGTTGGAATAGGGGTGCTGCACCTGAACATGAGGGAAGATGGCATCAAGTCGTCGCCAGGTAGTGGGACCCTGGGCATAGAACAGGATGCGGTCGCCAGAGCGCACAACAGGCACCTGCGGCAGGTCATCGACATAGTTGTCGCCGAGCATCTCCTCGCTGAGCGGCGCGCCACCATAGCCGAACACATGGATCTGGGACAGGTCGCTGCCCAGGCCCCAACTGAGGATGTCGTCGGCCGTGATCTGATAGATGCCGCTCTCCTTGACGGCAATCTTGACCCATTGGCCCTCAGCAAGTTTGCTGGTGGGAGCGTAGTATTGTTTGTCCAGTGCTTCAACTCTGCTGGCGGTCATCGATAGTACAGCAAGGCACGCCATCAAACGAATGTAGTAGTATCTCATCATATTATTCATCATTTTATATGTTTGACCTCATGTGTACTTCTCCAGGGAAAACACGTTCTACTCTTGCAGTTAAATTCTTTTGCAAATGTAGGTACTGGGATGTAACGAGCAACTATTTTGGGGAGACAATTCCCGGAATCATCCATTTTTGCCCCAAAATTGTCTAATTATTTTACATTTCACCATCAGTGCAGTCGCTCCAGTGTCGTCGGGTGGTACAGTTAATATATTAGGTGGTGTGCCATAATTCACTCGCTTGTTTTTAAATCGGCCTAACGGCCGAGAAATTAAACAAAATTTGTATAAAAATTAGACAAAATAAATTTTTATAATAATTTTGTTATTTTTTCGAGCGAAGCTCGATTAAAGGTTACAGATGTCAATTATGACACATCCTCATAGCACGTTTCTATAAGGTATAGTTGTAGGGCGCGATCTGGCTACACACTAAAGGGGACTTCTATAAATCACCAAAATGATAGAAGTCCCATAAAGCTTTTTTCGGTTAACAGACACTCTGAATTATTGCTCGGTGATGAAGAGCGGATCCTCGGGCATGACCATCACGGGCTTGGTTTCGGCTGCCTTGAGGATGTGCTGTGGCACATATTTCTTGTCCACTACCAAACGGAAAGAGTACTCGTTGAACCACTCGTTGGTCATGATGATGTAACCCTTGTAGCCGCTGTCACCACCCCAGGAGTTCTCCACTTTCCACTTGACAGGGTTGTCTTTCTCGTCAAGGTCGACGGCACAGAGCGTCATGGCGTGCGTTGAACCGCTGTCAAAGGTGGCAATGCGCTGGGCCTTGTTCATGGGGAATGTGGTGCCAAACAAGGTTGCGTAGTCATAGTTGTCGAGGGCGAGATATCCGTTGTCGCGGTTGAGCTGCTTGCCCACGTCAAAGCTGGCATAGAGCTTGGTGGAATCCTTGAGCGAAGCGATGGCCATGGCAGCAATGTCCTCCATGGGCAGGTTGACGTAGCGCCAGTTATGTCCGTCGTAGGTGTGACGGTCCAGTTCCACCTCATAGGTCTTGTAGTATTCCCTGCGGGGGTCGTTCATCGCCATGATGAAGGTGCCGTTGATGGGACCGCCCACCGTCTCGCGGTAGAATTCCAGCGGGGTGTAGGTGCGCGCCGGACCCACGGCCTTGCCGTTCTTGTCACGGAAGGCATAGGTGAACGACTTGATGGGCTCTCCCAGCGTGAGCGAGAGCATGGAATAGATGGTGCCCAGCATCTCGGTCTTGCGCTGGCTAATGGCCTTTTTGCTCTTTTTATCGGCGACCATCTGCCGCAGTTCCAGCCCGTATTCACGCAGCTTGGAGGCGACGAGCCCACTCATGCGAGAGGTGCGCTCGGCCGAGTAGGTCTCGGGTTGCGCCTCGACGGGCACAAGGCCATATTTCTCGGCAAGGTCAACCACACCGCAGAAAGTGCCGCCATCGTTGATGGGATGATGGAAGAAGAACTGCACGCGCGTGTCGTCGATGGGCTTGTTGGCGCAATCGATCACGCCTTGCAGCATGAGGTTGGCCTTCTCCAACTGGTCATAGAAGAAAAGGTAGTCGTGGGAAAATTCCACAGCGATGGAGTCGCCGTGACGATGCGCAAAATTGGCGCGCAGCACGTTGAAGCTGGAGTACATCCAGCATCGCCCACTCTGCCGCTGGTTGTGGATCGATTGCTTGGGAGTCTCGATGCTGAAGTGGGTGTCCGAAATTTTGGCGTTGCGATAATTCCGAGCAAGATCGTCGATGGCATTTGCCGCCATGGCATTGCTCACAGCCTTGTTTTGGTTGGTTGCCGAGGTAGCGATGATTTGGCGCATCATGTCAGGACTGATGCCTCCTTGTGCACGGTCCTGTGCCGAACAGGCAAAGGCGAGGCCTACTGCCAGAGCGAGTGTTGTGAATTTATTCATCATTCTGATTATAATGGTTAAGTGCGCAGCACTGGGCTTTTGCGCAAGATTAATAGTTTCTTTGACCGCAAATATAGTAATAATTCCCGATTTAATACCCATGCGTGATATTGAATTTGCTTTTCGCGGACACAGGGGTAACCAAATCAATGTGGCCACCGAGTTTCTTCTGCTTTGGAAACCAGTTCAAAAAAAAGAACATTTGTGCGTGTTTTTCATGGATTTTTTGTAAATTTGCGACGATGGAAGAACGTAATGACTGCACATTGCTCAATGTGGTAAAAGACGGCGTGTCGCTGGCGGGTCTCCCGTGCGAGGGACACGTCCATATTGTTGTGCTCAGTGGTGAGCTGACTTTCTATGACGGCAAGCACACGCGTCACGCTCATGCCGATGACTTGGTCATCTGGCAGCTGTCTAACACTATCTCCCATGTAACGTGTTCCAAGGATTTTGATGCCGACATCCTGGTGGTATCGCCTGGCTTTCTGCAAGAGTTTAACCCCGAAATGGTGTGGGCGTCCAAGGGCTTTATTTTCATCAAGGCAAATCCCGTTTTCCATCTTGATAGTGCCAGCAAGCGGTTGATAGCAGGCGACTTTGACCTGTTCAAGACGAGAGCTGCCGATGAGGGCACATTGTTCAAAAGGGACATCTTGGGACGCATCATGCAGATCTTTCTTTTTGACCTGTGGTCGGTGCTCCATCACCACATGCCCACGATGGAGGCCAGCGACAACGCTTCGCGCATTTTCCTGCAGTTCCTTGCCCAGGTGCAGCAGCATTGCCGCGGCCAGCGCGACGTGGCCTTCTATGCCAACCAGTTGTGCATCTCCTCTAAATACCTGTCACAGGTGAGCAAATCGGTATCGGGCCTGCCCGCATCGGAATGGATTTCGTTTTATTCGACCTACGAACTTGTCACCCTGCTCAATGATCAATCGAAAACGCTGACCGAAGTCGCCGACCTGATGCACTTCGAGACCCTGTCACACTTCTCTCGATATACAAAGAAACTGTTAGGGAAGTCGCCCACCGAATACCGTAAAAACTGAAATCGGCAATTTTTGAAAGTTACACTCCTTTTTAGGTAACATCAACTTGAATAACTTGCAGTACCTTTGCAGCAGATTAATCACTTAATTTCAGCAAAGACATGGAAGCATTTGTAGTAGATCCCCGCAAGACCACCCCCGAGGAGATGGAGCGTGGCATGAGAGACGTGAAACTGTTGTTTGGCATCAACCACACGATGCCTTACACCGATGAGTATAACAATCTGGTCAAAGAGCTCTTTGGCGACAACCTGGGCGAGGGAGCCACGGTGATGCCGCCGCTCAAGGGCGTGTGCTTTGACAGGGTGAAGATCGGCAACAATGTGATGATCATGCCCGACTGCCTAATGATGTCGAGGGGCGGAATCACCATTGATGACGATGTGATGATTGCAGCCAATGTGCAGCTCATCGCCAACAATCATGACCTGCACGACCACAAGTTGCTGCTGTGCAAGCCTGTGCACATCTGCCGCAATGCGTGGATCGGTGCCGGGGCAACTATCCTGCCCGGTGTCACCGTGGGCGAGAATGCCGTCGTGGCAGCCGGTGCAGTAGTGACCAAAGACGTGGAGCCCAACACCATCGTCGGCGGCAATCCTGCCAAATTCATCAAGAAAATCGATTAACGCACTCAAAAAAACAAGTAACGACTATGATATTCGACAGAAACGAGCAGAAGCAAGTAGTGGCACTCCTGGGTGCCGGCAGTATGGGAACCGCCATCGTGCGCCGCATTGGCGTAGGCAAGAAGATCCTCCTGGGCGACATCAGCGAGAAAGCCCTGGCACGCGTCAGTGAGGAGTTCAGCCGCAGTGGTTATGACGTGGACACAATGCAGGTCAACGCCTTGCAGAAAGAAAGCATAGAGGCTTTTGCACGCAGGGCTGCAGAACATGGCCCCGTGATGTATTTCATCGACACCGCTGGCGCATCACCCAATCAAGCCAGTCCCGAGCACATTGTGAACCTGGACATGGTGGGTACGGGATATGCCGTGGATGCCTTTGGCGAAGTGATGGCCGAGGGTGGCGCAGGACTCATCATCTCCAGCCAGGCCGCCTATATGTATCCCATTCCCAACGACATCGAGCTGCAACTGGTCAACACACCGACCGAAGAGCTGAAGAATGTGAACTTCATCCAGGAAGTGGCCATGCAGAACAGCGGCCTTGCCTACATGATCGCCAAGCGCATGAACCACCTGCAGGCACAACGTGCTGCAGCAACCTCATGGAACAAGCGCCGTGCCCGCATCAACACCATCTCACCGGGTGTCATCGTCACTCCGCTGGCCTACGATGAATTCAACGCCAATGGCGACAGCTATCAGGCCATGATTGACGCCTCGGCCGCCCGCCGCACGGGCACCAGTGACGAGATTGCCGAGGCTGCCGCCTTCTTGCTTGGTGAACATGCACGCTTCATCACCGGCACCGACCTGCTCATCGACGGCGGTGTCATTGCAAGCATCCGCACTGGAGCGTTCAAACTCATGCAATAGTATCATGGGCGACATGACACAAATAATCCTTATTTCATTTGTGTCCACCCTAAAAGTTTTTCTCCCAACTTCAACGCTGAAAAGTTTTTCAGCGTTTTTTCATGCCATAATATTGCATTAATCTAATTACCAATTGTGGCAACGGTTGCTGAGATGCGCTCTGAGGGGTGTGAGGTCGCCACACTGCCGACGCTCGACGAGATGAGGTTCACAAATTGTTTGACAAAGACAGACCCACGCTAAAGATCAGATTCACGTTGGACAATGTGCCACTCACGTCCCAATCCTCACGATACTCATCACATGGCTTGTGATACCACACGGGCATGGGATACTTATTGGGCTTGCTTACATCCACAGGATGAAGGCCGTTCTCCAATACCACTGCAGGCACACCCTTTTTGACGAAATTATAATGGTCGGAACGGAAAAACCAGCCGTCGGAGTTGTCATCGTCGAAATAGATATACCGACCCTGGGCAGCAGCGGCGGCCTCATAGTAATGGTCCAAGTCGCTTTCCCCACCGCCCAAAATCACGACATCACGCGTCAGCTCGGCAGGACCGATGCTCTCAAAATTCAAGCAGGCCACAGTCTTCTCCATGGGAACGGCAGGGTAATCGCAGTAATATGCCGAGCCGAAAAGTCCGCTCTCCTCTGACGAGGGGAAGATGAACAGCAAGTCTCGGCGCGGCTGGGGCATCTCCTTGAACTTCTTGGCGACGAGCAATGCTCCCGCCATGCCCGATGCATTATCTGCGGCACCGTTATATATCGTGTCGCCAGTCTCGTCGGCTTTGCCGATCCCCAGGTGGTCCCAGTGGGCACAGAACACCACGGCCTCACCTTCCTGGCCGCTCCCCCGCAGGATGCCTCCCACATTGCGCGTCTTCTGAATATCGTAGGTCACGTTCATCTTCACGTCACCTCTCACATTCAGGGAAAAACTCTTGAAACCTGGCTTCTTCGCATCAGCCAGTGCCTTGTCCATATCCATGCCGGCCGCAGCAAACAGTTTTTTGCAACCGTCCTCATGCAACCATCCCCTGACGGCCAATTCATCGGCATTGCGCGTTTCTGGATGATAGATGCCGAGGTTGTCACTCAGGTGGCCATTCACGCAGACATGCCACCCGTAGCTGGCGGCCTCGGTATGGTGGAGCACAAGACAACCGGCAGCACCTTGACGCTGCGCCTCTTCAAACTTATAGATCCAACGTCCGTAGTAGGTCATATTGCGCCCTCTGAAGAGTTGACTGTCATAAAAGCCGGGATCGTTGACCATGACAACGACTATTTTGCCTTTCACATCGATGCCCGCGTAGTCATTCCAGCCGTATTCTGGCGCATTAATGCCAAAACCGCAAAACACATACTCCGCCTTCTTCAGATCAATCTTCTGGGTGGCGCGAGTCGTCCAGATGATCAAATCGTCGGGATAGCTAAGCACCGATTTCTTCTTCCCGCTCACAGCAAGCCTGCTGCCCACGGGCTTGGCTGTAACTGCAATCATTTCAAAGGGCTGGAACCAACTGCCGTTGAAGGCGGGCTCCAAACCTATCACCTCCAACTG
>Ga0247611_10002164_pt1 | contig 32762 bp, 21 predicted proteins | sample 177DNAGHGhighgp2_FD_192422 | JGI IMG/M metagenome (GOLD analysis project Ga0247611, IMG submission 192422) | Sheep rumen microbial communities from Palmerston North, Manawatu-Wanganui, New Zealand - 1770 DNA GHGhigh gp2 | ecosystem: Host-associated > Mammals > Digestive system > Stomach > Rumen... | reverse complement strand
CACGTCATCCCACTCGCCAAAGTAGTCAAAGTACAACTGGAAGTCCTGAAGGTTCAATCGTTGACCCAGGGTGATCATGCGCGAGTACTTGTGCTTGGCCTGGGTCTGGATGCCCCATGCCCAGCGTGTCTGCAGCTGGTCCTTCAGGAAGTTGCCGTTCCAGTTCAGGATATAGGTGAATGGGGCGCGGCTGCGGCTCAGTTTCTCGGGCTTCATCAGGTCACTGGTGACAATCTGCGGATTGTCGCCCAGGTCCTCGGTGAATGAGCCATTATAGCTGTTGGTCACCTGTACCGCCACTTCCTGGGATGGGATGGGGCGGTAGCTCACCATCGCTCCGGCCATGAAGATATCCATCATGTCGATGAGGTCGCTGTAGCGGTAGATTTCCATCGGGTTCTGATCATATTCAAAGCCACCCCATATCTGGCACAACTTGCCGGCGGCAATGTCCACCTTGCTGCTGGGACGGTAGCCCACCATCATGATGTCGGTCGCCTTGGCAAAGCGATCCAGTCCCTTAGCCGTCTGGACGCTGTTGAAGCGGTGACGGATGCGGTAAAACACCTTGGGAGTGATGTCGCCCTTGATATCCAGGCGCAGGTCGCGGCACACAAATTTTGAGTCCCACTCGCCATGGTTGGCATCCTCGGCCACCAGGCTCGATGCGAAGTTGATGTGGAAATTGAAGGCATCGGTTTTCTTCTCAAGATTAAAGACACGCTCGGCAATCGATGGGGTGTCCTCGTTCTCGTCGCCACCCATGCGGGTGTTGTTGCCTTGAGCCATAGCATTGATTCCCAGTGTGATAACGCACAGGGCAAACATCAGTGTTTTTTTCTTCATAACAGTTCTCGTGATAGTGTTTCTAAAATCAGGCTGCAAAATTACTGCAAATGTGCCCCACCGCCAAACATTTATTTGTCGATTTTAGTTGATGCTAACCGCTTTTTGTGTCTCGGGATAATTGAAGCACTGTCATTTGAAAAGTTTTTCCTAATTTTGCACCCTGAAAGTCATTTTATCATCATCAATATTAAGATATGCCTAACAACAGTAGAGAGAAGAAGCTGGAGGCCTTTGGACGACTGCTCGACATCCTGGACGAGTTGCGCGTGAAGTGCCCCTGGGACCGCAAGCAGACCAACGAGAGCCTGCGACCCAACACCATCGAGGAAACCATGGAACTCGCCGATGCCATCATGGGCGAGGACGACGATAAAATCCGCAAGGAACTGGGCGACGTGCTGCTGCACATCGTCTTTTATGCCAAGATCGGTGACGAGAAGGGCCGGTTTGACATCGCCGACGTGTGCGACGCCCTGTGCGAGAAGCTGATTTTCCGTCATCCCCACGTCTTCGGCGAGGAGAAGGCCGACACGGCCGCCCAGGTGCTACAGAACTGGGAACTGCTCAAGATGAAGGAGAAAGACGGCAACAAGATGGTGCTCAGCGGAGTGCCACGCAGCCTGCCGTCACTCATCAAGGCTGAGCGCGTCCAGGAGAAGGCCGCCAACGTGGGCTTTGACTGGCAGCACAAGGAGGACGTCTGGGACAAGGTGCGCGAGGAATTCAAGGAGGTCGAGACCGAGTTGAAGGGCGATAGCGACGTGGACCGTGAGAAGGAATTCGGTGACCTGTTCTTCTCGCTGGTCAATGCAGCACGACTCTACGGGGTGCGACCTGACAACGCCCTGGAGCGCACTAACCGCAAGTTCATCGCCCGCTTCAACTACATTGAGCAGAAGGCCAATGAGCAAGGACGTCACGTCAACGAGCTGACACTGGCCGAGATGGATGATCTGTGGAACGAAGCCAAGGCCCAGAAACTAGGTGAATAATGTTTAAATCATCACTTTAAAGATAGTATTGTAATTACCTAATAGATATTACCTAATAATCGCAATAAAATTAATATGAAAGTTTGCGTTACCGAGAAACCCAGTGTTGCACGTGACATCGCCCGCCTGCTTGGTGCCAATGACAGGCACGATGGCTACTATGAGGGCAATGGCTATCAGGTGACGTGGACCTTTGGACACCTGTGCGAGCTCAAGGAACCCAACGACTACTCCGACCAGTGGAAATGGTGGAGCCTGGGACAGCTGCCCATGATTCCGCAACGATTTGGTATTAAGCTGAAAGACGATAAAGGTATTGAGCAACAGTTTAAGGTGATTCAGAGCCTGATTACCGGTGCCCAGGAGGTCATCAACTGCGGTGATGCCGGGCAGGAAGGTGAATTGATTCAGCGCTGGGTTTATCAGAAGGCAGGCTGTGACAAGCCTGTCAAGCGCCTGTGGATCTCGTCGCTCACCGACGAGAGCATCCGCAAGGGGTTCCAGGATCTGAAGGATGCCCGGGAGTTTGACAATCTATACTATGCGGGCCTGTCGCGTGCCATTGGCGACTGGGTGCTGGGCATGAACGCCACGCGCCTGTACACCTTGAAATACTCGCGCTCGCGCGACGTGTTGTCGGTGGGACGGGTACAAACGCCCACCCTGGCCATGATTGTCGCCCGTTATCGCGAGATAGAGAATTTTGTCCCTGAGGACTATTGGGAACTCAAGACCAAGTACCGTGGAGTCACTTTTAACAGCACTAAGGGCCGTTTCAAGACTGAGGGCGAAGCAAGTGCTATTGTGGCCAATATCAGTCAGTTGCCGCTTCAGGTGACCTCGGTCGAGACCAAGAAGGGCCGCGAGGCACCTCCTCGCTTGTTCGACCTCACGAGCCTGCAGGTGGAGTGCAACAAGAAGTTTGGCATGTCGGCCGACGAGGCTCTCAAGACCATCCAGTCACTGTATGAGAAGAAGGCAACGACCTATCCCCGCGTCGATACGACCTACCTGAGTGATGACATCTACCCGCAGGTGCCTGGCATCTTGCAAGCGATGGCACCCTATGCCAACTTGACGGCACCCTTGTTGTTGCTCAGCAAGTTGCCTAAGACCAAGAAGGTCTTTGACAACAGCAAGGTGACAGACCACCATGCCATTATTCCCACCAACGTCAACCCTGCCACGGTGGCGATGTCGCCTCAGGAGAAGCGTGTCTATCATCTCATAGCGATGCGCTTCATTGCTGCCTTTTATCCTGACTGCGAGTTCAATACGACAACCGTGATGGCTCAGGTGGGCCAATATGGTTTCAAGGCAACAGGCAAGGAGATACTCAAGCCGGGATGGCGCGACCTCTTCAATAAATCCGGTGATAAGAGTAATGACGATGAAGGCAAGGAAAAGCTTGAGGATGAGGATAATGGCGTGATGCCGCACTTCGAGAAAGGGGAGAGCGGACCGCATGAACCGTCGGTGCTCAAGCGCACGACTCAGCCGCCCAAACCTTATACCGAGGGCACCCTGCTGCGTGCGATGGAGACGGCTGGCAAGACCGTTGACGATGAGGAACTGCGTGATGCCATGAAGGAGAACGGCATCGGGCGCCCCTCGACGCGTGCCGCCATCATCGAGACCCTGTTCAAGCGCCGTTACATCCGCAAGGAGCGCAAGAGCATCACTCCCACGATGGCTGGCATCCAGCTGATAGATACAATACATGAACCATTACTTAAAAGTGCGTCACTCACTGGATTGTGGGAGAAAAAGTTGCGTGAGATTGAACGAGGCGAGTACAGCGCGGCTCAATTCATCGACGAGCTCAAGAAAATGATAAGCGAGATCGTCCTGAATGTGCTGCGTGACAACAGCAGTGGCAGCATCGCTGTCGAACAAGGAAAACCCGCCAAGCCCAAGTCGCCCTCGGCAGGAGAAGGGGAAAAGCCCAAGAAGCCGCGGGCGCCGCGCTTGAAGAGTATTGAGGAAATCCCGTGTCCCGTGTGCGGCAAGGGGCATCTGGTGAAGGGCAAGGCGGCCTATGGCTGCAGCGAGTACAGGAACGGATGCCACACGGTGCTGCCCTTTGCCCAGTACCCGGCCGATTTGACACCGGCCAAGCTGTCAAGCCTGGTGAAAAAGAACTTCAAGCTGTCTAAAAAATGACTTATGACACCTTTCAATATCTGGTGGTCGCACTCATTGTGGCGGCTGCGGTGGCCCTCACAATGCGGGCTGTGGTTCGCACAGCACGGGGCAAGAAATCTGAACTAACTGCCTGTTATTCATGTAAGTTGAAGGATATTTGTCAAAAGCCGGAGAAAAATTCTGCAAAAAAATGTGCCGATAAAGTTGCACAGGTCAAAAAAACGCAGTAATTTTGCGCCGCTATTCACGAGAGGGTCGCTTGGATGAGTGGTTTAGTCACCGGTCTGCAAAACCGGGCACAGCGGTTCGAGTCCGCTAGCGACCTCAAGCCAATGAATCGTCAGTCACCGGGCTGGCGATTTTTTTTGTGTGTATATCGCCCTCGAAGTTCAAGTGATACTTTAACACGATATTAGTTTTGAAGTGTTTATCACTTCAGAAACTTGAGATAGAATCTGTAGACATGACGTCTGCGCGATTAAGCATGAGATTTTCTGGCAGATGATTCGGTGAACGGTTATAAAGGCAAGTAACTATTTAGCGATTAATCTGCCGAATAATCTCACGCCCTAAGTCGCGAAGACGCTAAGTTTTTGATTATAAACGGCTTCTGGTTGTTAACTTGCTGTCGATTATTGGCGGTAGTTATGAATAACAACTTTTGAATTGGCCACGATCAATCATTATATTAAATTGATAATAAATAACTTAGCGTCTTTGCGACTTAGCGTGGTGCTCTATTCGGTGAACGGTTATAAAGGCAAGACAAGTTGTTAAAATTACATAAAAAGCGCAAATGTGTCGCTTTTTTGTTGCCGTGTTCCTTTGAATAATTGATAATATAGAGTAATTTTGTGGCACAAAACAGTGGGGTAAGAAGACGTGGGTGGCTGCCTATCGACGGAGCTTATTTAAAACCTGGTCTCTAAGTTATTGAACCTCACTTGAATACATAGATATTCTCCACTAGCTCATTGCTCCGCGGTAATGAGCCCCTGTCATTGTATATTAAAAAACTAACATAAATGATAAGTAAATGGAATTACTTACCTCTAACATCCGAAGAACGCATTGCCCAGGAGCGGTTGGCGGCCCAGTTCCCCAATTGCCCCGCAATCGCTCGGTTGTTGGTGCTCAGGGGCCTGAAGACCGCGGACGATGTCCACGACTTCCTGTATCCCTCGCTCCAGCAACTGCACGATCCGTTCTTGATGAAGAACATGGACGCTGCCGTGGCAAGGCTGAATCAGGCGTTAGGGGCCAAAGAGAAGATCATGATCTACGGAGACTACGACGTGGATGGAACCACGGCCGTAGCACTCGTGTATAAGTATCTTCAGAACATTTACTCCGATCTGGTGTACTATATCCCAACGCGTGATGACGATGGGTATGGCATATCGTTGCAGAGCATTGATTATGCGGCATCAATCGGAGTGAGTCTAGTCATCGTGCTCGACTGCGGTATCAAGGCAGTTGAGGAGATTGCATATGCCCGGGAAAAGGGCATTGACTTCATCGTCTGTGACCATCATGTTCCGGATGATGTCTTGCCCGATGCGGCAGCCATCTTGAATCCCAAGCTTGTTGACGACAACTATCCTTACAAGGGGTTGTCGGGTTGCGGTGTGGGCTTCAAGTTCATGCAGGCGTTCTCCAGGAGCAATGGATTGGGGTCCATGTACAACCTGGAGGCTATGCTGGACCTGGTGGCAGTGAGCATTGCTGCCGACATCGTGCCGCTCACGGGCGAGAACCGGGTGATGATGTTCTACGGGCTGCGTCGCTTGAACAACAATCCCAACGTTGGCCTGCGAAGCATTATCCGCACTTGCGGGTTGAACCGTCACGAGCTCACCATCAATGACATCATCTTCAAGATCGGGCCGCGCATCAACGCGTCGGGCCGCATGGAGTCAGGTCAGGAGTCGGTCGAGCTGCTGGTGTCGCGCAACATGCAGAGTGCGATGGAGATTTCCAAGCGCATTGACCAGTATAACAGTAACCGCAAGGAACTGGACAGTCAGGTGACCGTCGAGGCCAACGAAATCATCGACCGTCATGCCCAGGTGCTTGATGGCAAGAAACCCATTGTGATCTATGACCGCAACTGGCACAAGGGCGTCATTGGCATCGTTGCTGCCAGGCTTGCCGAGCTGTACTTCCGCCCATCGGTAGTGCTCACCTATTATGCCGACGGCATCGCGACAGGGTCATCAAGGTCGGTTCGCGGCTTTGACGTGTATGCAGCCATCAAGTCGTGTCGTGATCTGCTGGAGACCTTTGGCGGACACACCAATGCGGTTGGCCTGTCCATCAAGGAGGAAAATATCCCCGAGTTTCGTCGTCGCTTGACCGAGTATGTCGAGGAGCACATCCACGATGAGCAGGTGACCCCTGCCATGGATGTGGATTGTGAGATCAAGTTCAGCGAGATCAACGGCTCCCTGTTGCGTTACCTGCGCATGCTCAACCCCTATGGTCCAGGCAACAGCAAGCCCCTGTTCGTCACGCGCAAGGTCTATGACATGGGCACGAGCAAGGTGGTGGGCAAGAAACTGGAGCACATCAAGCTTGACCTCAAGGATGACGAGGGCAACACGGTGACTAACGCGATCGCCTTTGGCATGGCAGAGTTTTATGATGCGCTCAAGGCAGGTAAAGCTGTGGACATCTGCTACACCATCGAGGAAACCAGGCATCGCATGTCAACCTCGGTTCAGCTCATGGTGAAGGCGATAAAACTGCATGACGATGCCGAGCCATCCCAAGCCGATTCTTGACATTCTCAAGAAGTACTGGGGGTATGATGCCTTCAGGCCCCTGCAGCAGGACATCATCGAGTCGGTGCTTGACGGCAGGGACACCCTGGGGCTGATGCCCACTGGCGGCGGGAAGTCCATCACATTTCAAGTCCCAACAATGGCCATCGATGGCATGGCCCTGGTTGTCACGCCCATCATCTCGCTGATGAAGGACCAGGTTGACCGCCTGCGTTCACTGCGCATCAAGGCCACCTATCTCTATGCCGGATTGACACGTGCCGAGGTCAACCGCACCTACGACAAGTGCCTCTATGGCAACTGCAAGTTCCTGTATGTGTCACCCGAGCGGTTGCAGTCCCGTTCTTTCCTTGAGCGTCTGCGACAGATGCCCGTCAAGCTCATTGTCGTGGACGAGGCTCACTGCATCTCGCAGTGGGGGTACGACTTTCGGCCCTCGTTCCTGCGCATCGCTCAGGTGCGCAAGCTCTTTCCTGCCGCACCGGTGCTGGCGTTGACCGCCACAGCCACTCCCATCGTGGTCGAGGACATCCAGCGTTGCCTGCATTTCAAGGAACCCAACGTGTTCACGATGAGTTTCTCTCGCAGCAATCTGTCCTATGTCGTGCGTCCCACCGAGGAAAAAGTCGGTGAACTGATCCACATCCTGCGGTCGGTGGCTGGAACGGCAATCGTGTATGTCCGTTCCCGCCAGCGCACCAAGCAGATCAGCGATGAGCTCAACCGGGCCGGCATCAGTGCTGACTATTACCATGCTGGCCTGTATGTCGAGGACAAGGAGGACAAGCAGGACAAGTGGACCACCAACGTGTGTCGGGTGATGGTGGCTACCAACGCCTTTGGCATGGGGATTGATAAGCCCGATGTGAGGCTTGTGGTGCATGTCGACGTCCCCAACTCACTGGAGGAGTATTATCAGGAGGCTGGCAGGGCAGGACGTGACGGCAAGCGATCCTATGCCGTGCTGCTGGTCAAGCACACCGACCAGCGCACCCTGCGGCGGCACATCACCGAGGCATTCCCCGACAAGGACTTCATCCGCAGCGTGTATGAGCGTGTGGGCAACTTTTTGGGAGTGAGCGTTGAGGAGGGCTACCAGCAGATGTTTGACTTCAATTTCAATCTGTTTTGCCGCACCTTTGACCTGCCTGTACTGCCCACTCACAATGCCTTGAAAATCCTCACCCAGGCGGGGTATATCGAGTTTGTCGAGGAGATTGAGACCCAGTCGCGCGTGATGATTCTGGCTCGCAAGGAGGAACTCTATGACCTGGACACTGCCACGCCAGGGGCCGACCAGGTGCTGCAAGCCATTCTGCGACTTTACACCGGTCTGTTTGCCGACTATGTGTTCATCAACGAGGATGTCATAGCCTTTCGCACAGGGCTGAATCAGGAGACCATCTATAAATCGCTGCTGGAACTCACCCGGATGCACATCCTGCACTATGTGCCCCGCAAGCGCACACCTTATATCATTTATACCACCTCACGTGAGGAACCCAAGCATGTGTTGATTCCCAGGGCTGTGTATGAGGACCTGCGGCAGCGCATGACCGAGCGCATCGAGGCCATCATCAACTATGCCTACAGCGACCAGGGATGCCGCGAGCAGATGCTGCTGGGTTACTTTGGCGAGGTAGCCAGCGAGGGCTGCGGGCGTTGCGACCTGTGCATCGATCGCCGCAAGCGTCAGGACCATGAGCCCGTTGATGTGCAGCAGGGCATCCTGTACATGGCAGGGCAGCGTCCACGGCGTCTTGAGGAATTCCTCGCCACCTTGTCGTTTCCTCACGACGAGGTCATCTCGATGCTCTCATTCCTGGTTGACGAGGGCTTTGTCGAGCACCTTGATGATGACACTTATCGCACCATCAAGCACTAGCCGTTGCACCGTGAGCGGGCCATATCAACCAGCGTTGCGGTCAAGAACCGATATAGCCCCCAAAAACAGCAAAAATATTCAAGAAACAAAGCCGCCAATTGGAAAATAAGTTGTACTTTTGCACTGTTTTTAAGAAGCTGTTTTAAAACACAAAACTGATTCACAATTATCAAGTTAGAAATGGCAGAAAAAGCAGAAAAAGCAAAAGTCCAGTTCCGTCAGAGCATTGTCGTGCGCTTCTCGGGCGATAGCGGCGATGGTATGCAATTGGCTGGCAACATTTTCTCTAACGTGAGTGCGGGACTGGGAGACCGCATTTCCACATTCCCCGATTATCCCGCCGAGGTGCGTGCCCCGCAAGGGTCCCTGGGCGGTGTCTCTGGTTTCCAGGTTCACATTGGCCACGGTGTTCACACGCCTGGTGACGAGTGCGATGTGCTGGTGGCGATGAACCCCGCAGCACTCAAGATGAACGCTCAGTTCCTGCGCAAGGGTGGTGCCGCAATCGTCGACATCGACACCTTCACCCAGGCAGGACTTGACAAGGCCCTCTACACCACCGATGACCCCTACGAGGAACTGAATCTCAAGGCTCAAGTCATCGAGGCTCCCATCACCACGATGGTCAAGGAGGCCCTCAAGGACACCGGCATGGACCTGAAGGCACAGCTCAAGTGCCGCAACATGTTCGCGCTGGGTCTGGTGTGCTGGCTCTTCAACCGCCCCATGGAGGCGCCGTTGAAGTTCCTCAAGGCCAAGTTTGCCGAGAAACCTGACGTGTATGCGGCCAACGAGTTGGTCATCAAGGGCGGTTACAACTATGGCCACAATATCCACGCCACAGTGTCGACCTACCGTATCCAGAGCGATGATGTGCGCCCTGGCACTTACACCGACGTCAGCGGCAACAAGGCCACCGCTTGGGGCCTGATCAAGGCTTCAGAGATGAGTGGACGGCCCTTGTTCCTGGGCTCATATCCCATCACCCCCGCCACCGACATCCTTCACGAGCTGGCCAAGCGTCGTGACCTCGGCGTCAAGGCCATCCAGATGGAGGACGAGATTGGTGGCATCTGTTCGGCCATCGGCGCAGCCTATGCTGGCCATCTGGCGGTGACTACCACATCGGGTCCCGGTCTGGCACTCAAGAGTGAGGCCCTGGGACTTGCCGTCATGGCCGAGTTGCCCCTCGTGCTGGTTGACGTGCAGCGCGGAGGCCCCTCGACGGGTCTGCCCACCAAGACCGAGCAGACTGACTTGAATCAAGCCCTGTACGGACGCAGTGGCGAGAGCCCGCTGGTTGTCCTGGCGGCTGCATCGCCCACCGACTGCTTCAAGATGGCCTTCCAGGCAGCACGCATTGCCATTGAGCACATGACCCCCGTCATCCTGCTCACCGATGCCTTTATTGCCAACGGATCGTCGGCATGGCGCATCCCCGAGGAGGGCGAGTATCCCGCCATCAAGCCCAACTATGTCCCCGAGGCCCTGAAGCCCACCTGGACCCCATTCATGCGCAATGCACTGGGCATCCGCTACTGGGCTATCCCCGGCACGCCTGGTCTGGAGCACGTCGTTGGCGGCCTGGAGAAGGACTATAATCTGGGCGTGTTGAGCAACGATCCCATCAATCATGCCCACATGGTGGAAACACGCCGCATGAAGATCGCCAATGTCGCCAATGACATCCCCGAGCTCAAGCTCAAGGGGGACACCGGTGCCGACACCATCATTCTGGGATGGGGCAGCACCTACGGCCACATCCTGGATGCCGTCAACCGCTTGAACGCCGAGGGCATCCGCATCGCCATGACCCACATCCGCTACATCAACCCGCTGCCCAAGAACACAGCCGAGCTGCTGAGCCGCTTCAAGACGGTGATTGTTGCCGAGTTGAATACCGGGCAACTGGCCGCTTACCTGCAGAGCAAGGTGCCCAACCTGAACATCTGCCACATTAACAAGGTGCAGGGACAGCCGTTCCTGGTTCAGGAAATTGTTGACGGAGTTAAAAACATCTTGATGGAGGAGGAATTGTAATGGAACAGAACAATAATAATCAGCCCATGGCTCACAAGCCACTCGATTACAAGAACAATCAGCCCGTGCGCTGGTGCCCCGGATGCGGTGATCATGCCGTGCTCAATGTCCTGCTCAAGGCCATGGCACAACTGGGTATCCCGCCCGAGAAGACCTGCGTGATTTCAGGTATCGGTTGCAGTTCACGATTGCCTTACTATACCCGCACCTATGCTTTCCACACCATTCACGGTCGTGGTGGCGCGGTGGCCACTGGCTTCAAGACTGCTAACCCCGACATGACCGTATGGCAGATTTCGGGCGACGGCGATTGCCTGGCCATCGGTGGCAACCACTTTATCCATGAGGTGCGCCGCAACGTGGACCTCAACCTGCTGTTGTTGAATAACCGCATCTATGGCTTGACCAAGGGGCAGTTCTCACCCACGAGTGCCCGCGGTTTCAAGTCCAAGTCATCACCCTATGGCACGACCGAGGACCCCTTTGTCCCCGCCGAGCTGGCCTTTGGTGCCCGTGGCACTTTCTTTGCCCGCAGCCTTGATGTTGAGCTCAACATCAGCCAGGAAGTGATGATCGAGGCTGCCCGACACAAGGGTTGCTCGGTAGTTGAGATCCTGCAGAACTGCATGATTTTCAACAATGGCATCCACAGTTACATCACCGACCGTGAGAACCGCGCCGACCGCACCATCCATCTCGTTCATGGCGAGAAGATGATCTTTGGCAAGGATAAGAACCGTGGCCTTGTCCAGGACGGCTTTGGCCTCAAGGCTGTCACCATCGGCGAGGATGGTTACACCATCGACGATGTGCTTGTTCATGATGCACATTGCGAGAGTTCCTTCCTGCACCAGATGCTGGCGATGATGGATGGCACCAGCCTGCCTGTGGCCCTGGGTGTGATTCGCGCCGTGGAAGCTCCCACCTACGAGACGGCGGTTGCCCAGCAGGTCGATCAAGCCAAGGCCATGCATGGCTTTACCTGCCTCAACGACGTCATCATGGCTGGTGACACCTGGAATGTGGAATAGTCCACATCCCGACTTAGACCTTATTGAAAACTTGACAGGCGGCCTCAATCTTGAGGTCGCCTGTCAGTTTTAATGCAGTGAAGTGCGGCCAGGGCCGCACTTCACTTGGGGAGAAATTACATCTTTACTTGATCACCTTCACAGTGCTGCGGGTGCCGTCGGTGTAGGTGGTAACAATGATGGTAGCACCGTTCACCTCGTTCATCTCCTGACCAGCCATGTTGAAGTAGCGCACGTTGGCAATGGTCTTGTTGCCAAGCAGCTCGTCAACGCCACTGTCCTTCTTGGGGATAAGGATCTCAGTCACCTCGCTGGTGCTCATGAGCTTGCCTACCTCCTTGGCGGTAGCGTAAACCTCGACCGTTACATCCTCGTCGCCACGAGCGATGGTGTAGGGGTTATCAACGAGTTCGCCGTTCACATAGAGCAGCACCTCGCCGTCGCCGGCAGCGGTGATGATCACCTCATCCTCGGTGGTCTCAAAGCTGATGACGGGAGTTGCAGTTACCTGATAGGCGGGGATGACGAGCGTTTGCTCAGCCACGTCGCTGATGCGCTTGCCCTCGCCCTGAGCGGTAGCGGTAACGGTGATGGTGACATCCTCCTCGCCGCGAGCAATGGTGTAAGGATTCTCAACGAGTTCGCCGTTCACATAGAGCAGCACCTCGCCCTCACCGGTAGCGGTGATGATGATGGCCTCGTCGGTGGTCTCAAACGAGATCACGGGCATCTCAGTCTTGGCAGGCAGTGCGGGGATGACGAGCGTCTGCTCAGCCACGTCGCTGATGCGCTTGCCCTCGCCCTGAGCGGTAGCGGTAACGGTGATGGTGACATCCTCCTCGCCACGAGCGATGGTGTAGGGGTTATCAACGAGTTCGCCGTTCACATAGAGCAGCACCTCGCCCTCACCGGTAGCGGTGATGGTGACAGCCTCGTCGGTGGTGTTGAAGGTGATGACAGGCATCTCGGTCTGGGGAACATAGGCGGGGATGACGAGCGTCTGCTCAGCCACGTCGCTGATGCGCTTGCCCTCCTCCTGAGCGGTAGCGGTAACGGTGATGGTGACATCCTCCTCGCCACGGTTGATGGTGTAAGGATTGTCAACGAGTTCGCCGTTCACATAGAGCAGTACCTCGCCCTCACCGGTAGCGGTAATGGTGACAGCCTCGTCGGTGGTGTTGAAGGTGATGACAGGCATCTCGGTCTTGGCGGGCAGAGCGGGAATCAAGATATCCTGCTCAGCAGTCTCGCTGATGATCTTGCCGTCCTTCTGGGCAGTGGCGGTCACGTGTACGGTGACATCCTCCTCGCCGCGGGCGATGGTGTAAGGATTGTCAACGAGCACACCGTCAACATACATTTTCACGTTGGCACTACCGGTGGCCGTGATGATCACGGCATCCTCGGTGGTCTCATAGGTGATCTCGGGCATCTGGGTGCGCTCACCCTCACCGATGCGGTAAACGGCAACATGTCCACCAGGAACATACTGGTAGATGGTCAGGCCATTCTCATCAACCTCGGCATTGAGCCAGTTGGCCTGGATGCCATTGGGGTTGGCGGCATAGGTGGGTGCTACCTCATACAGGGGAGCCTCAGCATTAGCCTCGGCGATAGCAAAGCCGTCAAGATAGTTGGGCAAGGTGGGGTAGAGGAAGAACTCGGTGTCGTTCCAGACAAACGGGAATACACCGTTGCAAGCACCCTTGTTGGGCAGGCTGAATGCAGTGCCCACCAGGTTGCTGCCGTCAAAGGTCATCTTCACGGGAGCAGCATTGCGGGTCACATACAGCAATGCGTCGTTGCCCTCAACATCCTTGTAATAGTTCACAACGGTGTTGGTCGTGGGAGACAGACCGTCGCACGGTGCATTGTAGCTCTCATCGGTGTTCACCTCACCGTCGGTGATGGTCATCACAGCTACACCAGCAGTGGTGTTGCTCACAAGATAAATCACACCATCGGTCATCAGGTCACCCTGTGCAAAGCCCAGGAAGTCGCAACGACCAGCCATGCCGATTTCGGCAGGAACGGTGTAAACCTTGGTCACATCGGTCTCGGGGTTGATGACCTTGATGGTGGAAGTCTCGTCCCAGTTGTTGGGGAACTGTTGATCACTGATGACCAGGTTACCGGCCTCGTCACGGGTGATACCGCAGTTCAAGCCACCAGGATAGGTCTTCTCAATCCTGCCGGTCTTGTCCAGAACATAGATGGTGGGAACAGCTACAACCTCACCAGTCTCCTCGTCAACCTTGTTCAACTTGCTGTTGATGTAGAACTTGCCGTTCATACCGAAGCCCTGACGCATGTCATTGGTGACAAGGCCCTCGGGCATCTGTGTGGGCATGCCCACTGACCACAGCTTCATCAAGCCAGTGCCGTAAACAGCTTCGGGCTTGGCAGGAACGGTGAGCTTGAGCTCAGCGGGTTCGCTGATGACCTCACCCTCGGCCTGAGCAGTAGCGGTGATGGTGTACTCAACATCCTCGGTGCCGCGAGCAATGGTGTAGGGGTTGGAAACCTCCTCGCCGTTCACATACAGCTTCACCTCGCCGTTACCGGTAGCGGTGACGATTGCCTCGTCCTCATCCATGGTATAGGTGATTTCAGGTGCCTCGGTGATGCCCTGCAAGCTCACGTGGGTGGTTCTCTCAAACCACTGCTTGTGGTCGCCGTTCTCCTGAATCGTGCCACCACGGGGATCCTTACCCGATGCGCAGCAGGTGCGGAAAATGATATCTCCACCCTCAAAGCCTTCCTCGACAATGAAAGAGAGCAACAGCATCTCATCATACTCGCCGGCTTCAAACTTCACGGCACCGTAAGAAACCCATGCCGTGGGATCCTCGCCATTGGGATCCTGCCAGAACCCTTCGGTCATAATGGCACATACGACATGGTCCCAAGGCTCGTAGGTACCAGCAAGAGGTGCCTGCATCGTCATCTCTTTACCACGACCGTTAAAATAGGTGATTGTCATCCCCTCTCCTGGCTCGATGTAAACGGGAATCAAGTGCTCGGGATAGGTGATCTCGACATCGTAACCGTTCAGACGGCCCGAGAATGTGGCTTTGATGGGGAGTGTAATCTCGGTCTCGTTACCGATTTGATCCCTATTGACCACAAAGTCATCCATGTAGAAAGCGCATTCGGCAAAGGCTGATGTTGCCAAGCCCAATGCTAGAAGTAAAGATAATAATTTCTTCATGTTGATTAAAGTTTATGGTTAATAAATACTGTATAAAAATTAATAATTCATTGAAATGCATTAATTCAAGAAATGTAATGAGTGTGTCCTTAAACACCTTGTTGAGGGTTAAACCTGCTTATAGTAACAATGTGAAACTGTCAACGCTGCAAAGTTAAATAAAATATCATTAAGAACAAACTAAAATCAAAAGATTTTTGCGGCTTTCAAGCAAAAAAAACTTTATAATTCTATTCAAGTTTCTAAAGTGGCCAAACCACTTTAGAAACTTGAGGAAAACGGATGACGGAAAACGGATGACGGATGAGAACACCAAGGTTTTTACCAATGATTTCAAGATGGTTTTCTTCCGAAATCCTTAATCCGAGCTCTGTAATCCTCAAGTTTTGAATTATTTATCACTTCAGGAACTTGAGTGATTCTAGTTGATCAACTAGAGGTGTAGTGTGTAGAGCAATGCATCCCCACCTTTTATCAGGTGTGCCGAGATGCGTCCTTGTCGTTAGATGGAGTGAAAAAAAAGGCGGCTCCCGCTAGGGGAACCGCCCTGTTGATTTACCGTCGGGCAATAGGCTACAAGAGCCTAGCACCCTACAGGCGTGATTACTTCATCACCTTAACAGCGCTGGTGGTACCGTCGGTGTAGGTGGTAACAACGATGGTCATGCCATCGGCCTGCTGCATCTCCTGGCCAGCCATGTTGTAGTAGCGTACGCCAGCAACAGCCTTGTTAGCATTCATCTCGTCGATGCCAGTGGTCATAACGGCCTGAGCGCAGAATACGTAGAAACCGTTCTCGCCGCCCCACTCTTCAGAGCCACCCAGGTAAACGCCCAGGGTATAGGCAAAACCTACGGGAACAGTGTACTGGTTCTCGCTGGTAACCAGGGGGTTAGAGGTGGTGTTGTGAGCCTCACCCATCAGTGTGGGCTGCAGGTTGGTGGGAGCACCATAGCGAACGCCGTTAACAACGAAGCAATAGGGCACCTGAGGACGATTGGCCTCGTTCTCGGCATCACTCTTGTTGTTGTCCCAGTAGAACTCACCCCAGGGGTTGTAGGTCAGGGTGATGGTGGTCGTGTAGTTGCCATCAGCGCCAGGATAGAGCTGATAGTCGTGCTCGATACCATACTGATCCCAGATGCACAGCCAGTATCCCGTCTCGGGGATCTCAAATGCCATTGCAGACAGGGCAACAAATACCGTTGCAAGAGTAGTAAGTAAATTCTTCATAATAAGATAAATAAATTTTGAAAAACAATAAAGTTAATAATAAAGTTGTCTTCATTCCTATATCACCACGACTGCATAGCATGATGATTGTCAAGTAATTAACTCAATTTTGAGCCATTATTACGTTGCAAAGTTACAATATTGTTTTCACATGAGCACCTATTTTTGTGGAAAAATTTTCAAAAAAAAACCTAATTGGGGAACAGCCTGTAATTGAGTGTGTTCCAGCATTGCTATCCCAGTGCCGAAAGTGTTCCCATCAGGCTACCCAGCAGAGCTCCAAGCCACACGATGGCACGCAGCTCCTTTCTCATCACATCCATGATGATGGATTCGGCCTCGGCCATGTCCATCTCGTTGATTCGCTGCTCGATGATGGTGGTGATGTCGATGTCATGCAGGATGCGGGGCAGGTGCTCGGTGATGATGACTCGATAGGCATTGAAGATGCCGTTTTTTATCTGTTCCAGCTGCTCGCTGTGACTGGAAACGATGTCACTCATGGTCATTGCTGTCAATCGATTGGCCTCGTCGTTCACCAGGTGCTCTACCATCTGCTGCGAGTTGGCGTGCAGGATTTCATTGATGTGCTTGGCCATGATTTTCTCGATGGGCTGGGCTAGGGGCTGTATCAGCAGGTCGGCACCCAGGCGTCCGGCAAGCGAGTTGCGCGTCTTTTCCAGTGCATGCTGGGTGGCCAGGTGGGCAATGCTGTCGCCCAGTCGGGTGTCCTGAAGCTTGCCGGTAATCATCTTGACGATGCCACCGGTCACGTCATTGCGCATGGCTGCAACGTCCTCTTGGGTAAGGTAATGAAGTGCAAACTGCTCTATTGTCTCGGCATTTTGACGCTGGGTGGCGGCAAACTCGTCGATGGCAGAGCCCACCTTGGCCAGCATCTCATCGCTCAACAGGCTTTTCTCCAGCACTTCACGGTTCATGAGGTTCTCGCTCACCGCTTTACCGATGGATGCAGCAATGCGGCTCTTCTCCTTGGGAATAATGCCTGGTGTGAATGGAATGTGGATGCCCATGAAGTACTTGGGCTGGTGAGGCCTGAAGAGCATGCGGATGGCGATGTCGTTGGTGATATATCCGATGACTGCTCCCACGAGTGGACCTACAAAATAGTGGTACATCTACTTCTAGTATTGATGGAGTTGTGCAAGTGAACGATGCGTTACCTCAGGTCAACGACCTGGGTGCCAGCGGGAACCTGCGACTTGTCAAAGGTGAACGTCGATGCAGGCAATGCCTTGTGCTTGTAGCCGGTGATTTGAACCTTATAGACCGTCTTGTCGCTCATTTCAAAGCGTGCGGTGCGCAGCAGCGACGTGGTGGTGTCAAAGTAGAGCCACAGCGTCTTGATGTTGTCCTTCTTCTTGGGGGTGAGTTTCAGAGCCAGGGTGTTGGCGGTCTTGGCTTTAGCCTTCTTGATGTTGAAGGCTGCCTTGAAGTGCTGCACTGCGGCGATGGGGTTGGTCATCTGCAACTCATCGGCTGTGGGGGTGGTGATGTTGACCTCACCGGTGACGGGGGACCATGACCACTGGTTCTTGCCGTCATACCAGCACTTGACATCATTGCCGCTGATGCGGAATCTGTTACCCTGCATGGCTATGGTGCCCTGGCTGTTGCCCTGTGATGACGTGATGCTGTACTGAGCCGTGACTCCACCGGCTGCATTGATTGCGGCGGCACACTTGTCGAGGGCTGCCGCAGCAGTTTGCGCCATGGTGAGCAAGGCCATTGATGCTGCGATCAATGCTATGAAAAATCTTTTCATTGTCATATTTCTATATGCTTTGTACTGTTGTTGTTGCTGTAATCCAATTTTTACTATAGCAAAAATAGTGCCAACCTGTGGGGCTGGCACTTGATGATGACATTCTCAAGAGGTGAACAACTGGTCGATGTCCATGGGGCTGACAAGCACTTGACGTGGCTTGCTGCCCTGGGCAGGACCCACAATGCCGGCATGCTCCATCTGGTCCATCAGGCGGCCGGCACGGTTGTAGCCAATCTCATAGCGTCGTTGTAGCGACGACGTGCTGGCGGTGTTGCCCATCACCACAAATCTCACTGCCTCTTCAAACAACGGGTCGCGGTCCTTGACGTTGCCCACATTGGCATCACTGCCGCCTCCCTCGTCGTTGCCGACATACTCGGGCAGCATGTAGCATTGATCGTGGTTGATGTCGCGATCGTTGTCCTCTTGCTCCTTGATGTAGTCACAGATGCGCACGATGTCGGGCGTGTCAACAAATGGGCATTGCAGGCGGGTCAATTCGCCGTCAATCTGGAACAGCATGTCGCCGCGGCCAATCAGTTGCTGGGCTCCACGGCGGTCAATGATGATCTGGCTGTCGGTACCTTGAGCCACGGCAAAGGCGATGCGGCCAGGGAAGTTACCCTTGATCAAGCCGGTGATGACCTTGGCCGACGGGCGTTGGGTGGCGATGATCATGTGGATGCCCACGGCGCGGGCCTTCTGGGCGATGCGCACGAGCGGGGTCTCGACCTCCTTGCCAGCGGTCATGATCATGTCGCTGAACTCATCGATGATACCCACGATGTAGGGCATGTATTGATACTTCTTCACGCCATGCTCGTCGCGCACCTCACGCAGCTCACGGCGCCACAGGTCATTGTAGTCGCTCACGTTGCGCACCCTCACCTCTTCAAACACCTTGTAGCGGTCCTCCATCTCCTGCACCAGGCAGTTGAGCGTCTTGATGACGCGGTCGGTATCGGTGATGATGGCTTTTTCCTCGCCTGGAGCCTTAGCAAAATAGTATTTTTCCAGGTCGGCATACACGCTGAACTCCACGCGCTTGGGATCCACGAGAACAAGTTTCAGCTCTGATGGCCCTTTCTTGTAGAGCAGTGATGTGATGATGGCGTTCAAGCCCACCGATTTACCTTTACCGGTAGCACCGGCAACCAGCAGGTGGGGCATCTTGGTCAGGTCGGCAATAAAGACTTCATTGCTCACGGTGCAGCCCAGGCACATCGGCAACTTGGCACGGCTCTCCTGGAAGGCCTTGGAGCCCAGCACCTCACGCATCGGCACCACTTGAGGGTCGCGGTTAGGTACCTCGATGCCGATGGTGCCCTTGCCGGGCATGGGGGCGATGATGCGTATACCCAGTGCTGCCAGGCTCAGGGCAATGTCATCCTCCAGACCGCGTATCTTGTTCACGCGCACACCGTCTTGCGGCACGATTTCAAACAGGGTCACCGTGGGGCCCACGTGGACCATGATCTTCTTGATCTCGATACCATATTTGCTCAATGTGTCGCGGATGCGCTCCTTGTTCTCGTCCTGCTCCTGCTTGTCAACACTGTTGGGATTCATGCGGATGTCTTGCAGCAGGTCCAGGGTGGGGAAGCGGTAGTGCATGTATTCTCCCGTTGGATCATGAGGATTGCTCACGTCGGTGCTGGCTGCAATTGGCTTCAAGTGAGCTGTTTCGCTGCTCGAGGATTCGGCCGGTTTCTCTTTATTGGCCCTGTTGCGGCGCTTGAAGCTCATGGGGGAGGTTTTCTCTTGCGCATCAGGTGCGTGACGCTCGTCAGTCACCTTTTGCTCTTCTCCCAGGAAGGTGGATTGCCCTGGCTGGCTGACGACCTTCTCGGCATCCTCCTTGCTGCGTGAGCGCTTCTTGTCAAGCCCTTTCTGCAATTGCTGGTACAGTGCAGTAATGGTCTGGTAGGTGAGGAACACCCACAGCATGAACAAGACCAGATTGACCGCAATCATGCCATACAGGCCCACCAGCCCCAGCAGCCACTTGTTGGCATAGAAGCCAAAGTAGCCTCCCAGCGGGAAGAATGTGATTGGCTTCATGAAATAGGTCGCGGCGCCCACCATCATCGAGAAGGTGAGGATGCTGAACAGGCACACGAATGTGTACTGGAAGAAGTGGGCCTTCTTGCCCTTCATGACGAGCCTCATGCCCAGGGTCAGGAACCAGACCACGATGATGAATGCTGCCACACCCACACCGCTGGCAATGAAAAAGTCGCTCAGTGAAGCGCCCACGGCAGCTCCGGCGTTGCGAATCTGGTCAGGGACTTGAGCATTCTCGATCATTGAATAGTTGGTGATGCGGTTCTGGTCACTCATGCCTGCCGAGAGGAAAAATGACAGGAATGAGATCAACAGGTAGATGCCTGTCAACAGCATCAATATGCCCGTGACAAAACGCAGCCTTCCGTTCTGAAAGAAAGCCAGGAAGCGTTGCCACTTGGTCACGTTCTCGTTGTCGATGGCTTGCTCGACCGCTTGTCGCTGGAGGTAGTCTTCAGACTTTTGCACTCCGCTAATGTCAGGATGAAAAAAGTCCTGATTATCAGTTGATTTCTTATGATAGTTGGCTTTATTTTTACTCATGTTGCTATCGATAAAATTTGAGGGTGTAAAATTACAAAATAAAATCGGTTTACAAACGCAAATCACCCCGTTTTTTTTTAACAAAATTGTTTACCCCCCTGTTCATCTTCCTGATAGACCATATTAAGTGCTTTACGGGAACTCGAATTCACGGTGCTGACTTTTCCTTTGATTTCGTGCGGCGAGGTGTGAGGAAATGAGTACCTTTGCACTCATGATGAATCCAATAGCCATCAGACTTCTCAATCAGCAGCTGATTAGTCAGCAGTTTGCCAGTCCAGTCCAGGTAGTCGGCTACATGGGTGCCATCCAGGCTCAAGAATACCGCATGATGCGCTGGGCAGTAGCGATGCGCACGCGCAACCCATCGGCCAGTGCCTTCAAGGCTGCCTTTGATGCAGGGCAGGTGATACGTCTGCATCTGTTGCGTGGCACATGGCAACTGGTGGCTGCCTGTGATTACTGGGCGTTGTTGTCTGTGTGTGCTCCCAGGGCCATGGCCGTGACCCGTGGATGGATGCACAGCAACGGTATCCACATCCCTGATCAGGAGGTGGCCCGTGTGCGCGATCTCCTCGCTCTGATTGCTGCCGATCTGGGAAGTGCCACCCGAGAAGACTTTAGCCGAGCATTGATGTCGCGAGGCGTCGTCATGGATGACCACCGCTTGTCCTATCACATTCGCATGGCTGAGTTCTCGGGCACATTGTGCAGCGGCGACCTGCTGCCCATGCAGGCTACCTATGCGCTAGCATCCAGCAAGTTGCCCCCCCAGGCCGTGGTTGATCGCGATGAGGCGTTATTATTGCTTGCACGCAAGTATTTCCAGAGCCGTCAGCCCGCTACGCTACAGGACTTCGTGTGGTGGTCAGGGCTGAACTTGGGCGATTGCCGCCGGGGAATTGAGCTCATGGGTAATGCGATCCATCGGGTGAAGTGGCAAGGGCGTGAATTCTACCTCACCGATGATTGCCGCACGCGCGGTTTTCGTCGGGGCCGATACCTGTTGATACCGCCCTATGATGAATACTTGATCAGTTACAAGAGCCGTGACATCGTCCTCTCGCCCAGCTATCGACACAAGGCGCACAACAACAGCGGCATCTTCCAGCCCATCGTGGCCCATGATGGCATCATCTGCGGTAACTGGTCACCCTTCAAGCAGGATGGCATGGCCCGTTTCTTCATGGGAAATCACAGCGATGATGGCCCGCAGCAGGAGTGGTCACGGTACATGAGATTCCTGGCAAAGTGAGTTGAGCCCTAGTCTTTTTTCCAGAACGATCGGGTGAACATGACCAGGACGGTGAACAGTTCAAGGCGCCCCACCATCATCTCAAAGGCGAGCACCCACTTGGCACCGGGATGCAAGGCCACCCATGAGCCGTTGGCCCCCGTCACACCATGCCCGATGCCCACATTGCTGATAGCCGACATCGAGGTGTAGATGGCATCAAACACTGGTATGCCGTAGAAGGTGAGATACAAGGCCACCACCATGATGATCAGGATATAGACGGTAAAGAAAGTGTTCACCTTGTTGACCACATGGCTAGGCACCGGCTTGCCGTCAACGTGAACGGCGCGCACCGAGTTGGTGTGCAGCACGCGATAGAACTCGTTGGCCGTGTTCTTGAGTTGGACAATGAGGCGATCCATCTTGGCTCCACCCGAGGTCGAACCCGCCATGCCGCCAAAGAACATCATCACCATCAGCACCACCGTGACAAATTCTCCACTGTCCTCGTAGTCAAATGTCGAGAACCCTGTCGATGTGATGGCCGATAGCGTGTCAAACGCACTGTAAATCAAGCGGTCACCGTTCGTGTCAAGAAATCCCTTGTAGGCCATGTAGGCAAAGATGCCCACAGTCGTGATCAATGTCGTCAAGCAATACCAGCGCAGGGTGTTGTTGTGCCTGATGCGCTTGAAATTGCCGCGCATGGTGGCAGCAATGAGTGAGAAACTGACACCACCCATAAACATGAAGATGATGACCACGATGAACACATAGCTGGATTGCCAGTAGTCAAGGCCTATATTCTTGGTGGAATAGCCACCGGTCGAGGTGGTGGTCATGGCGTGGCACACGGCGTCAAACCAGTTCATGGGACCGGCATACAGCAGTGCCGTGAGCAGTGCCGTGAGACCGATGTAGATGATCCACAAGTCCTTGGCCGTCTGGCTCACGCGAGGGCGCAATCGCTCATGGGTGATGCCGGTGACCTCGGCGTTGAACAGGGCAATGCCCCCCTTCTGGTTCAACATGGGGATGACCGCTAGTGTGAACAGGATGATTCCCATGCCGCCAATCCACTGTGTCATGGCACGCCAGAACAGCACGCCGCGCGGAATCTCCTCGACATAGCGGATGACGCTCGAGCCTGTTGTGGTGAATCCTGCCATCGTCTCAAAGAAAGCATCGGTCACATTATTAAATGTGTCGCTGAACAAGTAGGGCAGCATGCCGAAGACCGAGAAGAACACCCAGATGATGGCCGTGAGCATCAGGCCCTCGCGCTTGTGCATCGAGGTGCTGCGCGGCTTGATGCCAAAGGCCATGCCTGCTCCCGTTGCGGCGGTAATCAGCGTGCTGTAGATGAAGGCTTGCACTGCTGTGCGCTCGTCAAAGTACCATGACACACCCAGGGGCAACAGCATGAACGCCGACTCGATGAGCAGCAGCCAGCCTTGCATCCTCATCACGATGGCCATGTTGATATTTTGATTTGCACTCTTGGCCATCACGAGAAGTATTTGTCAAGTTTGTGTATGGCGCCCTGCAGGCAGAAGACCACCACATGGTCGCCCGCCTGGATGAGCGTGTTGCCGTCAACGAGTTGCCCCTTGCCGTCACGCACGAGCCCAGCGATGGTGAAGTCACGGCTCAGCCTCAGGTCCTTGACCGGAGCACGGGTCACGCGGTCGCCCTCCTCGACGATGACCTCGGCAACCTCGGCATCGGCCAGTGCCAGGCAACGCGCATTATCCTCATCGGCATCAATCATGATTTGATAGATGCGGCTCGAGGCCAATAGCTTCTTGTTGACAATGGTGCCGATGTTCAGTGCCTCGGCCTCATTGATGAACTGGATGTCCTCGACCTGGGCGATGGTCTTGGGGACACCGTTGGTCTTGGCAATCATGCAGGCCATCATGTTGACGGCACTGTTCTCGCCCAGGGCGATGAACGAGTCATAGTAGCTCACGCTCTCCTCCTCGCTCAGCTCCGAGTCGCGAAAGTCGCCCTGCACCAGCTTGCAGTTGGGGTAACGCTGCGAGAGTTCATCGCAACGATTCATGTCACTCTCGATAATCTTGATGTCCACGCTCTTGCCCAGCTTCTTGACCAGTTGCTCGGCGATGTCGTTGCCGCCCACGATGAGCACATTGTCAACCGGCGTCTGTATCTTGCCGCATGCGTCGCGCACCTCGTCGATGTGGTCTCGTGTCGTAGCCACATAGATGATGTCGTTGTCCAGCACACGGTCATCGCCACGCGGAATAATGATCTCGCGATTGCGCTTGATGGCCGACACGTGCAGGAAGTGGCTGATGTTGGACACATCCTTGAGCATCTGGTTGACAATGCGGGCATTGCTGCGCACTTTCACGCCCACCACAATCAGCTCGCCGTCAAACAGCTCAAACCAGTTCCTGGCCCACGTGCGTTTCAACGCACTGGCAATCTCCTTGGCCGCCAGCATCTCAGGATAAATGAGGTGGTCGATGCCCAGCTTGCTGATGTGTTCGCGCCACTTGGGGTTGAAGAACTCGTCATTGTCAACGCGGGCCACGGTCTTCTTGGCCCCCAGGCGTTTTGCCATGGAACTGGCCAGGATGTTGCGTGCCTCGCTCTTGGTCACGGCAATGAACAGGTCACAGGCTCCAGCCTTGATGGCGTTCAGGTCGCTGAACGAGATGGCACTGCCCTGATGGGTGAGCAGGTTGTAATTCTCCAGTGGCTCGAGTTTCTTGTTATCAACGTCCATGACGATGATATCCTGTTCCTCGTTACTGAGCATCTTGGCTAGATGGGTTCCGACCTCGCCGGCTCCGGCAATCACGATTCTCATATTCTTGTAGTATTTTGGTTTCCAGTTATTTATCTCTTGCGGACAGCTCCTCGATCTCTCTCTCGAGCGAGGCCGGATCCATGCCGCAGCGTTCATACAACTCGGCTACAGTGCCCTGGTGTACAAACTCGTCCTGCACGCCAAGCATCCTCAGACGGTTGGTCTTGTCGTGACGGGTCATCCACTCGGCAACAGCCGAGCCCAGTCCGCCCACCACGGTGCCATCCTCGATGGTGATGATGCTGTGGTAGCGGCTGGTGGCTTCCTCGAGGATGTCCTCGTCGATGGGCTTGAGGTAGATCATGTCATAGTGCCCCACCTCGATGCCACGGTCGGCCAGTCGCTTGACCACGTCGATGACCTCGTTGCCGATGTGGCCGATGCTCAGCACCGCAACGCCATGGCCCTGGCTCATGCGGCGGCCTTTACCCACGGGCAACACCTCCATCTCGTTGTGCCAGTCGGCAATGACGCCCTTGCCGCGAGGATAGCGGATGGCAAACGGTCCCATGCCGTCCTGCTGGGCGGTGAACATGAGGTTGCGCAGGTCGTGCTCGTTCAATGGCGATGCCACCGTCATGCCGGGAATGCAACGCAGGTAGGCCAGGTCAAACAAGCCGTGGTGCGTAACTCCGTCCTCGCCGACGATGCCGCCGCGGTCGATACAGAAGGTGACCGGCAGCCCCTGGATGGCCACATCATGGATGATGGAGTCATAAGCACGTTGCAGGAAGGTGCTGTAGATGGCGCAGTAGGGGTGCATGCCATCCTTGGCCAAGCCTCCGGCAAAGGTCACGGCATGACCCTCGCTGATGCCCACGTCAAAGGCGCGACTGGGCATCGCATCCAGCATCAGCGACATCGATGTGCCACTGGGCATGGCAGCGGTGATGCCCACGATCTTATCGTTTTTCTCGGCCAGCTCCACAAGGGTCTTGCCGAACACGTCCTGGTACTTGATGGGACCGCCCTTGCCGCCACGTGCACGTTCGCCGGTCTCCTCGTCAAACTTGCCTGGCGCATGCCAGGTAGCGGGGTCGGCCTCGGCGGCGGCAAAGCCCTTGCCCTTGACGGTGCGCACGTGCACCAGCTTGGGGCCGGTCATGTCCTTGATCTCGCTGAAGACCTTCACCAGCCTTTTCACGTCATGGCCGTCATAGAGCCCAAAGTAGCGGATGTCCAATCCCTCAAAGATATTCTGCTGACCCGACAGCAGCGACTTCAACGCATTGCTGAAGCGCATAATCAGCCCCTTGCGGTTATCATTGATGACGTTGTGGCGGCGCAGGAACTGATAAGTCTTGTAGCGCCACTTGTTGTAGCGGCGCGACGTGTGCAGGTCGCTCATGTAGTGGCTCAACGAGCCCACGTTGGCATCAATAGCCATGTCGTTGTCATTGAGCACGATAATCAGGTTATTAGGGTTGGTCGCGGCATTGTTGATGCCCTCAAAGGCCAGTCCGCCGCTGATGCTTGCGTCACCAATGATGGCGACCACCTTGCGCTCGCTGTTGTGCTGCAGCTCGGCGGCAATGGCCATGCCCAGCGCGGCACTGATCGAGTTGGAGGCATGACCGGCTGTGAACGTGTCATACTCGCTCTCGGCAGGGTTGGGGAAACCGCTCAAGCCGTCCAGCTTGCGGTTGTCGTCAAACTGGTCCCTGCGGCCGGTCAATATCTTGTGGGCGTAGGCCTGGTGCCCCACATCCCACACTAGGCGGTCGTCGGGCGTGTTGAACACATAGTGCAAGGCCACCACGATTTCCACGGCACCCATGCTCGATGCAAAGTGTCCTGGATTGCTCGATAGCTCATGTATCATGTATTGCCGCAGCTCCTGGCACACCTGTGGCAGCTGGTCAATGTTCAGCTTGCGCAGGTCGGCAGGGCTGTCGATGGTCGCCAGCAGCGGGCAATGTTGTTTTATGTATGGTTTTGTTGTCATGGTCAGTTCTTGTTTCTCACATATTTCTTGTAGAGAGGGACAAAAATGATGATCCCCGACGCCACGATAGTGAAAATCACCATGAAGTCGATTCTAGCAGCCCTGGTGAGCAGCAGCCAGCACAGGGCCAGCCACAACAGCAGGATACAGGTGAAACGTATCAAGTTACCAGTCGTCATTGTTGTATCATCATTGTTTAACCTGCAAAGGTAATGATAATTTCATTAAGTGGCCTCATAATTCCCCAAAATCACATTATTAGGTATGTAATCTTCACTTTTTTGAACTAATCCTGCTCCCTCAACCACCGTCGGAGCAAGAAGGTGAGAAAGTAGGGGAATGTATAGAACTGGCCGTTAAAGCCGATGTTGGCAGCACACAACTTGATGCCGTATTTGATGTCAGCATGCGATTTGCGTCCAGTGCAGGAGGTGAGTTTCTTGAGCTGCCCTTGTGCGCCCTCTACTTGAGGATATAGAAAACAAGAAGGACAAATCGTTAATCTCCAGCGGATTAAATGGATCATCCTTCTTGTCTTTCTTGTTGTTAAAGCCCAACTACACGCTGGATAGCATAGTATTTATTGTGCTTATTGTTTTCTTTTATGTTTAGGGCCTGTTCTTCTTGTCGGTGCCCCATTGGCTGGGAGTGGGACCCATGGTGAGGGTGAGGGTGCCCCCGGCGATGATGTCGCGGTAATCAATGTAGCTCTTGTCGTAGGGTTTGCCGTTGAGGGTGGCATTCTGGACGTAAATGTTTGCGTCGCTGTTGTTCACGGCATTGACGGTGAACGTCTTGCCGTCGCCAACGTTGATGGTCGCCTCGCTGAACAGCGGCGAGCCGATGATGTACTTGCCGCCAGCTGGCTCCTCCTGGTACAATCCGATGGATGACAGCACATACCAGGCCGACATCTGTCCCACATCCTCGTTGCCGCTCAACCCGTCAGGGTCGTTGCGGTACTGCTCGCGCAGCACGCGGCGCACGAGCCGTGACGCCTTCCACGGTTGACCCACATAGTTGTACATATATATAATGTGGTGGCTGGGCTCGTTGCCGTGGGCATATTGCCCTATCAGGCCCGACACGTCGGGCGATGCCTCATCGCCCAGGTCACCCTCCACGATGAACAGCGAGTCCAACTTGCTGACAAAGGCCTTCTCGCTGCCGAACAGCTTTACCAGTCCATGCACATCATGGGGCACAAGCCAGGTGTATTGCCAGGCGTTGCCCTCGCAGTAGTCATCGTTGCGGTGCTTGGTCGATAGCGGGTCAAACTCATTGATGTCTCGGAAGTTGCCCTTGGAGTCCTTGCCGCGCATGAATCGTGACCTCTTGTCAAAGTAGTGCTTGTAGGACCTGCTGCGCTTGTCAAAGTAGCGATAAGCCTGCTTGTCGCCAACCAGTTTGGCCACGCGGGCGATGCATCCGTCGGCCAGGGCATACTCCAGACCGCGAGCCACGGTCTCCTTGTCTGGCTCCAGGTCGTAGGGGATGTAGCCATACTGCTTCAACAGTCCCATCGACCGCTCATCGAGCATTGCGCTTGTCGTCATAGCCCTTAAAGCTGCCGTGGCATTCACGTCCAGACCCTTGAGCACCAGGTCGGCCAGTACGGGCACCCCGGGATTGCCCACCATGCAGTCGGTCTCGTTACCCATCAGGTGCCACACTGGCAGTTTGCCCTGCTGCTCATAGATGTGAAGGAAACTCTGTGCCATGTCGCGCTGCTTGTCACGGTGGATGAGCGTTTGCAACGGGTGGGCGGCGCGATAGGTGTCCCACAGCGACAGGGTGGTGTAGTTGATGAAATCACCCTGATGCACCTTGCCATCGGCTCCCCGGTAAGTGCCGTCCACGTCGCAGAAAACCGATGGGGCGACCATCGTGTGGAAGAGGGCTGTGTAAAACACCGTCTTGTCATCTTCGTTATCGGTGGTGATGGTGATTTTACCCAGCTCGTCACACCAGGCCTGATCGGCTGCGCTAGCGATTCTGTCAAAGTCCCAGTGCCGGTTCTCCTCAATCAGGTTGCGGGCCGCATTCTCGATGCTCACGGCCGACAGCCCCACCTTGACCATCAATGGCTTGCCGCTGTTGAGGGTGGTAATGAGCCCAATGGTGTCACCACTCAATGGCTCCAGCTTCACGTCCTGGGAAAACTCCATGGCAAAAAAATCCTTCTGGTTCCTGGCCCAACCCGACGAGTGACGGTAGCCGGCAATCGTGCGAGGACTCAACTGCTTCATGCTCATCTGCTTGGGAGAATCCCAACCAATGCCTTGCCCCAGGTCCAGCAGCAACTGCAGCGTCTTTTGCCGCGAGGCGAATGTGTAACGGTGCATACCGGTGCGCTGGGTCGCCGTCAGTTCAACCTTGACGTAGGGCTTGCCGCCGTCACGCAGCGTCACGGCATAGTATCCCGGGCGCACTGTCTCGTCATCGTGATGGAAGATGACTGCGCGTTGCTCTGGATTGGCAATGGGCAGCAATGCCACATCGCCCAGTTCCCCGATGCCGGTGCCGCTCAGGTGCTGGTGGCCAAATCCAATGAGCACCGAGTCGCTCGCATGATACCCCGAGCACCAGTCCCAGCCACGCGTGGGCTGGGTGGGACCCAGTTGCACATAGCCAAACGGCACGTTGGCACCCAGGAACACGTGACCGTGCCCGCCGGTGCCAATCCTGGGATTCACCCACCGGGTGAGCCCGTTTTCCCCAGCTGCCCCCATCAGGCAGGCCACAGTCGCCATGAGGAGGATAAAAATCGTTCTTTTCATCTTGTTGAAGTGTTAACAATTGGTTTGAGATTGCAAATATAGTTATAAATTGGTATAATTCTTGCATTGAATGCACAGTGTTGTGAAAAAATGAATTACCTTTGCACGTTAAAATCATTATCATCTAGAACATGAAGTTTTTCACTAAGAACGTAAAAATAGCGCTTACCGTCCTGGTGGGACTGGTATTGTTGTACTGGGGTGTCAACTATCTGAAAGGCGTCAATCTGTTCACGCCGGCCAACCATTTTTACACCGAGCTCGAGAGCACCGAGGGGCTTCTCGAGGCGGCACCCATCACTGTCAATGGCTTCCAGGTGGGCCAGGTGAGGGAAATAAAATATGACTACGCCAAGAACAAGATCACGGTCATGCTTGCCATGAACAAGGAGATGAAAGTCCCACAGGGAAGTACCATCAACATGGTGACCGGACTGCTGGGCGGGGCATCGATGGTGCTCAACCTGGGCAGTGGCCCGGCCATGGAGGCTGGCGGTTACATCCCCACGACCGACGTGCCCGGCCTGATGGACCATGTGACTGAGAATGTGATGCCTGTCGTGAGCGGCATGCTGCCCAAGGTGGATTCCATTGTCAACAACGTCAATCTATTGACAGCCGATCCCGCACTGGCCGCATCGTTGTCACGCCTTGACGCCATCACCCGCCAGCTGCAGGCTAGTGCGCAGCAGCTCACGCAGCTGATGGCAGGTCTCAACCGCAGCGTGCCCGGTGTGATGAATAACGTGAATGGTATCGCCAGCAACCTGTCGGGGGCCTCGAGCAACATCAACGACATGTCCGTGTCGCTCAAGGAACTTCCCCTGGATGAGACCCTCAACAAGGTCAACACCACCCTGGCCAACCTGCAGGCCCTGAGCGAGCAGCTCAACGACAAGAATTCCAGCCTGGGCAAGCTCATGAACGACCGCGAGCTCTATGACAACGCCAATCATGCGATTGCCAGCCTCGACTCGCTGCTCATCGATGTCAAGGCTCATCCCAAGAGGTATATCAACGTGAAAGTCTTCTAGTGCAAGTGATGGCAGTGTCTCGCCCAGAGAAAACTCACCGCAAGTGGATGGAGAAAATCACAACTTGATGACATCAAAATCTCTATTTGGAATCATTCTAAATAGAGATTTTTTTTGTGATTATTGTTTTCGGGATTTGCAAAATCAAATCCGTGTAATTACAGCCATTTGCGAGTTTGCCAAATGAAATAGTGAAAAAGCTGTATATTTGTAAGAGGTTGAAAACCAAACAAAACAATGAATCACTGTACCGTGATTTGTAAAAAAATTACAAGAATGGTGTAACCCTTTGTTTTTCAATATGATTAGACTTGAAATGAAATTTCCAAATTTTTGCCGCACTTTTTTAAAAGAAAATATTAGCCGAAATTTGTACTGCTAAAAAGCACTGTACAAACCATCCATTACTAAAAAAACTGTTTTAGGAAATCGGTTGTCGACGATTAGTTGATTTGCCATTGAGCAAAGCTAAGGGATACCGGATTGAGTGAAAAAACTGCTGACTGACGACGGCAACTGATGACTGAAAAACTTAATGAATTAAATATATAATGAATAACGTTGCACAACAGTGGAACCGCTGCCTTGACGTCATCAAGGCTAATGTGCCGACCGAGCAGTTTGATGTTTGGTTCGCACCCATTGTTGCCGTTGATTATGATCACGAGAATGGCCGTGTGACGCTCAAGGTGCCCTCCAAGTTCTTTGTCGAACAGATCGAGGGACGATATATCAATGTGCTCTCGCTCGCACTGAAGAGGGTCTTTGGCGATAATGTCAAGCTCACCTATAAATATAATGTGGTGGGAAGTGACGACACCAGCGCTGTGGTCCAGGACGAGGACGGGTCGAGCACTCGACTCAAGCATGAGCGCAAGATACTTCGCCCCAGCGTTGCCAACCCGTTTGATCGCAACGACACGCTTGAGGATATTGACCCGCAGCTCAACCCGCGATACACCTTTGACAACTATTGCAGCAGCATGAGCAATAAGCTTGCTGTGAGCATTGGTCAGGCTATCGCCGAGCACCCCGAGGTGAAAACCTATAATCCGTTGTTTGTATTTGGAGCAACGGGCGTTGGAAAGACTCACCTGCTGCAGGCCATCGGCATCAAGCTCAAGGAGAGTTATCCTCGCATGAGGGTGCTGTATGTCTCATCGCGAGTCTTTGAGAGCCAATACACAACCGCCGTTCAACAAAAGAAGGTCAACGACTTCATCAATTTTTATCAGAGCATTGACGTGCTGCTGCTTGATGACATACAGTTCTTTGCCGCCAAGCCGGGCACGCAGAATACTTTTTTCCACATCTTCAATCACTTGCATCAGCACCAGCGTCAGCTGGTGATGTCCAGTGACTGTCGCCCCAGCGAACTCGATGGCATGGAGCCGCGACTCATCTCGCGCTTCAAGTGGGGCATGACGGTTGAGCTCGAGAAGCCCGACTATGACCTGCGCCGCCAGTTCCTGGCCATGAAGGCAGCTCAGGACGGGCTCAACATCAGTGATGAGGTGCTCGACTTTATTGCAACCCACGTCACTGATAGTGTGCGCGAGCTTGAAGGCGTCATGGTAGCCCTGCTAGCCCATGCCACCATGTTGGGACAGGACATCACCATCGACCTGGCTCGCAGTGTGATAGGTAATACTGTCAAGGTGACGCCCAAGCAGGTGACCTTTGAATCCATTACCGAAACCGTTGCTGATTTCTACAACCTGCCCACCGACCTGATTTACGGCAAGTCCCGCAAGCGTGAGATCAGTGATGCCCGTCAGCTCGTCATGTATCTGGCCAAGAAGGAGGCTCAGATGTCCTCGACCAGCATCGGCGCCAAGCTCGACCGCACTCATGCCACTGTGCTGCATGCCTGCACCCAGATTGAGCAGCGCATGTCCATTGAGAAGGACTTCTCGCGCGAGGTGGCAACCATCACAGCAAGCCTTACACAATAAAAGAGGCAGCAGTACAAGGGAGTAAGACACTCACCTTAAACATTTAGGCTTCAACTGGCATCGACCAATTGAAGCCTATTTTTTGTCCTTTAACTCCTCACTCCTAACTTCTAACTTCTAACTCCTAACTCCTCATTCCTCACTCTACGCACGATTTTCCAGCCGATGGCGGCAACCGTGATGGACATTAACGGACTCAAGATGTTAAAGAAGCAGTAGGGCAGGTAGATCAGGGTGGGGACGCCCAGCACGGTGGCTTGCGTCATGCCGCAGGTGTTCCATGGGATAAGCACCGACGTGACCGTGGCGGCATCCTCGGTCGTGCGGCTCAACAGGCGCGGCTCGTAGCCCTCGCGGTCATACACGCTGCGGAACATGTCGGCAGTGAGCACGATGCTGATGAACTG
>Ga0247611_10002163_pt1 | contig 32776 bp, 31 predicted proteins | sample 177DNAGHGhighgp2_FD_192422 | JGI IMG/M metagenome (GOLD analysis project Ga0247611, IMG submission 192422) | Sheep rumen microbial communities from Palmerston North, Manawatu-Wanganui, New Zealand - 1770 DNA GHGhigh gp2 | ecosystem: Host-associated > Mammals > Digestive system > Stomach > Rumen... | reverse complement strand
TTTTAGTATATGATATTGCAAAATACAAAAAAATATTATATACTAATAACAACAAGTTAATTGATAAGTATGCACACTTAATAATATTTGACTGTGATGAAGAAGAATTAGAACTACTAGGTAGGTATAATGAAATGGCAAAGGAGATTGGAAAAATGATAAAACAATATAATGAAGAAAATATTTATAGTTTTTTAACAGATGCAGAATCATACGAAAAACTATATAGAGCACAATTAAAAACAGCGGCAGAAGAAGGACTACAACAAGGAATAGAACAAGGAATAGAACAAGGAATAGAACAAGGAATTGAAGAGGGAAAAGAAATAAATAAAATTAAAACAGCTTTATCACTTCTAAAAGATAAAGTTCCATATTATATTATAAAAAATGCAACAGGATACTCAGAAGAATATTTAAAAACAATAAAGCCATAGCGAGAACTATGACTTTTTATAAATAAAACTCATCAATAAAAGTTTCATACTTATGCTTATTAGGACCAATTTTCCAAATAGATTTAATAGTATCATATAGCTGATCTTTAAATCCATCAATACAAATTAAATCACTTATAGAAATAACCCCAACAACACGCCCAGAATCAGTAACGATAACCCTTTTAATTCTATTCTGTTTCATTAAATTTAAAACATCAGAAATAGAACCATTAACATCAACACTAACAACATCACGACTCATATAATCCGTAATACTACCAGAAAAATCATTATTATTAAAAATTCTACAAGCAATATCCCTATCAGTAATAATACCAACAACACGATTCTTCAAAACTACAGGAACAAAACCAATATCATTATCCCTCATTTTATCAGAAATAAAACTAATATCGTCATTAACATCACAAACAACTAAATCTTTACACATAATATCCCTTAAATCCATATAATCACCAATAATAGTATTAAATAAAAAATAAAAATTATTCATATTATTAATAGGTGAAACAATGAAAAAAATGATACTAAAAAAAAGAAAAAAGAAAAAAAGAATAAATAAAATACTGCTATTAATAATAATACTAATAATAACAACACAACTAACACTAAATTACATAAATAAAAAAATAAGCCCAAAACTTATCCATTATGCCGAACAAGCACTTAAAAAACAATCAAGAATAATAATAACTGAATCCATAACAGAAGAAGACTTAGAACAATTTAAAACAGAAAACATATATGAAATAACAAAAAATAATAACAATGAAATACTTACAGTAGATATAAATACAATAATACTAAATAAAATAATGAAACAATCAACAAAAAAAATACAAGAAAACTTAAAAAAACTAGAACAAGGAAAAATAAATGAGAATAATGAAGAAAACAAAAACGGAATAGTATTAAAAATACCACTATCGGTAATACACGATAACTTCATACTCAATAATCTAGGCCCAAAAATACCAGTAAAATTAAAAATAATAGGAGATATGGAAACAAAAATAAATACAAACATAAAAAACTATGGAATCAACAGCGCACTAATAGAACTAACACTAGATATAACAATAAAAGAAGAAGCAATACTTCCACTTTCAACAAAAGAAATAACAGTAACACAAACACTACCATTAGCGCTAAAACTAATAGAAGGAAAAATTCCAAACTATTACTCAAACGGAATAAACAAATCAGAAATTTTATCAATACCAATAGAATAAAACAAAAAAATAAGGTATAATAAAACTAGAAGGTGAAGTATGTTATGAAAAATAAAATAATAATAATTATACTCGCAATAATACTTACAGGCTGTAAAGTAAAAGAAGAAATAATAAAAGAAAACTACCTATCATCAGCAGAAGAACAAGTAGAACTATATGATATCGAATTTAATAAAATAAAAGAACTACCACGTGGAACAAAAGAAAGAAAAATAGAAACAATAGAAAAAGAAGAAAAAAAATACACAAAAATAGTAATAGAAAATCAAGAATATATAGTAAAACAAGAAAACCTAAATGAAGAAATAATACAAGAAAAAACCATATTTGTAAGAACACCATGTATACTATATGAAGATGAAAATGGAAAAATACTATCATCTATAAAAAAAGGAGAACAACTAGAAATAATAGGATATGATAAAATAACAAACGGAAAAGTAAACATGTATAAAGTAAAATATAACAACCAAGAAGGATATGTATACGAAAAATATTTAAAACAAGATAAAGAAGAAGCAATAAAAAACTATGACAATGGATACTTCGAAGTACATCTAAATAGAAATGACGTATTAGGTGGAGGAGATGCAGCTAGTCTAGACTACTATCCATATGAAAAACCTAAATTCAAAGATAATATTATGCCAGAAGAAGTAAATGCACTATACATAAATGTAGAAGCACTAAAAAATATAGACGAATATATAAACTACGCAAAAGAAACAAAAATAAATTCATTCGTAGTAGACATAAAAGAAAATACAATGCCTGGTTATAAATCAGAAACATTAAAAAAACTATCAAAAACAAGCTATGAAAACGCACTATATACAGAAGAAGAATATAAAGAATACATAAAAAAAATAAAAGACAATAACTTCTATGTAATAGGAAGAATCACAACATTTAAAGATGATTACTATGCAATTGATAATAAAGATGATATAATAATTGATATAAGAACCAATGAACCATTTAACCATAACGGTTCATATTGGCCAAGTGCATATAGTAGAAATGTATGGTACTTTAACGTAGAACTAGCTAAAGAATCAATAAAAAAAATGGGATTTAATGAAATACAATTTGATTATGTAAGATTTCCAGATGGTACATGGAATGACGAAGAATACCTAGACTATAAAAACATATACAATGAAACAAAAGCACAAGCTTTACAAAACTTTGTAATGTACGCATCAGATGAAATACACAAATTAAACGCATACGTATCAATAGACGTATTTGCAGAATGTGCCCATGAATACGTAACCGCATACGGACAATACTTACCAGCACTTTCAAATATAGCAGATGTCATAAGTCCAATGCCATACCCAGATCACTTCAATGAACACCAATATGGCATAGAAGATATAGTATGGATAAACCCATATGAATTAATATATATATGGGGAAATAGTTACGTACAAGAAAGACAAAAAGAAACAACAACACCCGCAATAATTAGAACATGGATTCAAACATACGATACAATAAGAGAACCATATATAACATACGATAATGAAAAAATAAGTGAACAAATAAAAGCTTTATACGATGCGAACTTAAAAAATGGATATATAACTTGGAACTCAGGATCAAGCCTATATAAATATAAAACACTAAGCGAAGCACTAAACAAAAACTATAAGGAGTAAAAAATGAAAAAATACACATATAACGATATAAACTATAAAATAATAAAAGACTACAAAAATGGATTTGAAGACAATGAGATTAGAGAAAAACTAACAGATTACTTCATAGACTATGACTATATACTAGGAGACTGGTCATATGGAAAACTAAGACTAAAAGGATTCAATGATAAAACAAACAAAAACTTTAAACCGATAAACGATATAAACACATTAGATGAATATATAAAAAATCACTGCTCATATGAATGCAGATATTTTATATTAAAAAAGGATTAATATGAAAAATATAATAATAAATGGGGAAATATATATAAAAATAAAACCACACTATATTTATCCAAAAGAAAAACAACTAGAAGAAATAGAAGAAAAACTATATAACATAAACTTTCAAGAAGCACATACAGGAATAACAGGGGATTCAATGATAAAAAAACAAATACTATTAGAACTAAAAGAAAGACTATCACAAATAAAAATTGATAGCAGATACATGAAAGAATTTCACGTAATAGAACCACAAATAGATATAATAATAATGAAATCATATAATGTACTAGGACAAATTCAAGAAATACAATATAAAGAAATAGAAGAAATAAACACAGAATACATAAAACTATCAACATTTCTTAATGAAGCAGAATATATAGGAAAAGAATTTGTAAGAACAAAACCATTAATAATAAACGATATAAAAGATGTAAGCTACATAACAGAAGACCCGTATTCATCGACAACAGTACTATATAAAACAGATTATGCAATGTTAGTAGAATATAAAAGTACAAATACAAGATACCTAGAAATGTTAGATCCCATTTATTTTAAAGATAATAATTATAAATTTATAGGAAATAAAGTAAATAAAGACGATAAAACAGAAACATATAAAAAAGTACTAGAAGAAATAAAAAATAGAAATGAAAAATATAAAAAATACTATAAAAAGCGAACAAACTAGTTCGCTTTTAATGATCCCTCCAACTTTCTTAAAATAAAATCTCTTTCATCATCATTACAAGAATTCCATAAAACCTCAAAAAAAACACCAATACCAGGTAAAGTTACTTCATCACCCTCAGTAATAGAAGAACTAATTGAAGCCTTAATTTCATCAATAGATGCGTCCTTAAAATTATCCTTAATACTTTGTCTAATATCAATATTCAAAATAAATCATCTCCTACATATATAATGTAAAAAAATAAAAAAAATATACAAAAAAATCCACAAAGGGATTTACAACATTTGATAATTATTCGTATTATAAGTAGTAGTATTATTGCCAATTAAAGACTCAAGATTACTAACTCTTCGCTCTAAAGAACTAATTTGACTACTTAAACTAGACAACTGATCCATAGAACCATTAGAACTATTATAAGAATTATAATAATTCATATCACCCATAGGATACATATTAGGAACACCAGGCATCATATTAGGCATAAACCCTGGATACATAGGCATAGAAATACCACAATTTCTATCTTTCTTCATCGAACACACTCCTTTATTGTTCTAATTAATTATATGCGTCTATAAAAAATATGTGAACTAACCACTTGAAAAAAATAAAAATAAATTATATACTTAATATATAATAGAGGTGGAATAATGAAAAAAGGATTCACATTAATTGAGATGCTTGGAATAATTGCAGTACTAGCAGTAGTACTATTAGTAACATTCCCAGTAATGAATAAATCATTAAAAAAAATGAAAGAAAACACTACAAATAACTTTGAAAACAATTTAAAAATAAGTGCAGAAACATATATAGAACTAAATAGAGATAACTACGAAAATATAAATGTACCAGGAACAGAAATAGCCTTCACAATACAAGATTTATATGACGCAAATCTATTAAAAGGACAATATGATAATATAAACACAACAGATAAAATAAAAGTAATAGTAGGTCAAGACTTAATATTAAGATACTACTTTAATGGAGAACAAATAGGAATAGATAAAGAAATAGATGATAATCTAACAAGAGAAATAGCCCTAATAAAAGAAAATCTAAACCAATCAATACCAGATGGAATATATTACTATACAGAACAAGGAAACCTAGAAAACAATCCAACTCAAATAAATTTTACAAGAAATTGGGAAAAACCATATGGAAACATATTAGTACACAATCATCAATTCATAAGTGGATGTATCCAAATAAATAACAAAAACTATGACTACTATAAAGGACAAATAGAAGAACAATCATATCCATGTTCAACAACAAGAGGAGAAAACCTAGTGATAAATGGTGATTTATCCTTTAAAAATAATACAAACTTTAGTGGTTTTACATATGTTGTTGAAGAAGGAACTAACGGATATTTTAGTACTACAAAATCTGGATATACAACACAATCAACAAATTTTTATGTACCTGTAGATATATATAATAAATCTTATGAAATGGGAATGACTGCACGAACAAATCAATCAGAAGCAAAATACTATATTGGTTTTAGATCATATGATATAGATAGACAAGAAATATCACCTTCACATGTAATGTATATAAATAATACACTAACAACACTTTCACGTGACTTAAATGATGGTGATGAATATATTTATATTTCAGATCTAACTAATTGGAATAAAACAACAACAGCAGCTCACCAACGTGCATTCATATTTTGGAATTATAAGGATTCAACAGGGTATGAATATCCAGAATTAACATATTCAAGAAATATATCCAGTAGTGATGCGTATTCAAATGAAAACATAGATTTGGAAAACAATAGAATAAAATTAAATGCACCATGGGATAAAGGATATGTACCTGCAGGAACAAAAATGAGTCAAAGAAGTTCAGGAATAACATTTATATACAACTTTAAATCTCTCCAAACACTACAAACAAGTTGGGAAAATCTATCAAAAAGACAATCAGGAATAATGGATGCTATACCTAAAACAACAAATGATGAATTTTGGCATGCAACAAGATATATAAAACCATCTTGGTATAATAATAATAATTATATCACCAACACAACATCAGATTATAAAGACATATATATAAGAGAAGTTACAGAATAGAAAGTTCAATCTTTCTATTTTTTGTGCAAATTTTAAAAAAATCGATCAAAAAAAGGAGGTAATCATACTAGTTTTAGAGAATAATATATTAGGAGGTGTCTTAAGTGAATAAAATATGAAAAAATAAATATAAATTAGGGAGGTTCTATATATTTAACAAAGAATTAATTTGATATTGCTAATAGAAAAAAGCTATGATAAAATAAAAGTAATGAAGGAGGTTATATCTATGAAAGAAAACAAAATAAATTCTATACCTAATAAAACAATATTAGAAGTGAAAAAAATGATAAAAGAAGTAAAATCAAAAGGATTAATTAAGCCTCATACAGAAGCATTTATTAAGAATTCAGTTAAGTTAGAATCTCACAAAGGAAATATTAATTACTTCAAAGATTAAGGAGATGACTAACTATAAAAAAACTTAATAAAAAATATGAGATAGGGGATATTGTATTTGTCTCAAAGAGTATAAATACAGAAAAGAAAATAAATAATCATTTATTCGTAATTATTAATGAAGAAAAAAATGAATTAATACCAATAGAATTTTTTGGAATGATTGTATCATCACGATTAGAAAAATCAAAAGAAACGTCAAAATATAAATATAATGAACCATTAAATAAAAATCAAAAAAATGGATTAAGAACCGATAGTATAGTAAAATGTGATGAAGTATATTCAATTCCACCTAAAAATATATTATTTAAAATCGGAGCGATAGATGTAAATGATTATTTAAGATTTATAAATAGTTATAGCGATTTTTTGAAAGAAAGAAAATTAACAGCTTAAATAGAAAGATAAACACTTTCTATTTTTTGTGCTAAAAATAAAAAAATCGATCAAAAAAGGAGGTAATCATATTACTTTTAGAGAATAATATTTTAGGAGGTGCTTTTGAATGAAATAAGATAACACTATAATATATTGATTAAAAAGAGAGGATAGTTGATAAAATGAATAATAATATTACAACAGTTATGAATGTTAATGAAAATGAAATAAAAGTTATAAGAATTAATAATACAGATTACATATCTCTAACCGATTTGGCTAGATATAAAAACAATCAAAATCCAGGAGATGTTATCATAAAGTGGATGAGTAATAAAAGTTCATTTGATTTTTATTCTTTATGGGAACAATTATTTAATGATGAGTTTAAACTAGCGGAATCCCGCGAGTTTAAAATTGATTCAGCAACTCAATCATTCACTATGAGTCCCTCAAGATGGATAAACTTGACAAGCACAAAAGGCTTTATAAGTAAACGAGGAAAATATGATGGAGGAACATATGCTCATCCAGATATTGCCTTAGAATTCGTTTCATGGATTGATCCGGCTTTTAAATTATATTTAAAAAAACAAGTGAAATCAAATACTTGTTTTTTAATTATAAAAATAGTAAAATAATAAATGGTGAATGTAATGAAAAAAACAATAAGAGATTATAATTTAGAAGGAAAAAAAGTAATAATAAGAGTAGACTTTAATGTACCTATTAAAGATGGCGAGATTCAAGATGATAATAGAATAAGAGAGTCATTAGAAACAATAAACTATGCACTAGAACATAATGCTAAAATAATTTTATTATCACACTTAGGAAGAGTAAAAACTATTGAAGACAAAGAAACAAACACACTAGAACCAGTTGCCTTAAGACTAAGTGAATTATTAGATAAAGAAATAATATTTGTGACCGTTACTAGAGGTGAACTACTAGAACAAGAAATAAATAACATGAAAAATGGAGACATAATACTAGTAGAAAACACAAGATTTGAAGACATAGAAGGAAAATTAGAAAGTTCCAATGACGAATGTCTAGGAGCATACTGGGCATCTCTCGGAGACATATTTATAAACGATGCATTTGGAACAAGTCATAGAAGCCACGCATCAAACGTTGGAATTGCTTCTCACTTACCAAATGGAATAGGATTCTTAATAGAAAAAGAACTTAATACAATGTTACCAGCAATCACAAACCCAAATAGACCATTTACAGTAATACTAGGAGGCTCAAAAGTATCAGACAAAATCAAAGTAATAGAAAACTTAGTAAACATTGCTGACTACATATTAATAGGAGGAGGAATGGCATTCACATTCCTAAAGTCACTTGACATAAACATAGGCTCATCTATATTAGATGAAGAATCAATTGAATTCTGTAAAAATATACTAAATAAACACAAAGACAAAATAATACTACCAATAGATATTGTAACTTCAACAAGCGTAGATGAACCAATTAATACAAGAAAAATATTTATTAAAGACATAAAAGAAAACGAAATAGGACTAGACATTGGAAAACAAACAATAGAACTATTCAAAGAATATATAGAAAAAAGTAATACTATTATTTGGAATGGACCAGTAGGAAAATTTGAAATAAATGAATTTTCAAATGGAACAAAAGAACTATGCGAAATAGTAAAAAATGTAAGTACTTCAATAATAGGTGGAGGAGACACAGCTAGCGCAGTAATAAATCTAGGATATAAAGACGCATTTACACACATATCGACAGGTGGAGGAGCATCCCTAGAACTACTAGAAGGAAAAAAACTCCCAGGAATAGAAATAATAAATGAAAAATAAACTAAAAAACAAACTAAACATACTACTCTTAATAATAGTAACAATAATAGTATTATATATATCACTAAAAGATAACTTTAAAGAAGTAGTAGAAGGACTAACAAAACTAAACATATTTTGGATAATAATTGCAGTTATCTTCGCACTTGGATACTACTACTTTAGAACACTATCACTACATAACTTTGCAAAAAAATTCAAAAACAACATAAAATTCACAGAAATATTTAAAATAGTATTCATAACACAATTCTTTGATGGAATAACACCATCATCCTCAGGTGGACAACCATATCAAATATACGCATTCAATAAAGAAAAAATAAGTATACCAAACGCAACAAACATAGCAATACAAAACTTCATAGTATACCAAATCGCACTAGTACTATTAGGCTTAATCGCAGTACTATCAAATAAATACCTAAACTTATTTCAAGAATTGGGAACAATAAAAAAACTAATATTACTAGGATTTATAATAAATGTAATAGTAATAATAGGACTATTTAGTCTAGCATTCATGAAAAAACTAAATAAATTTATAGTAACACTAATAGTAAAAATATTAGACAAACTAAAAATAATTAAAAACAAAGACGAAATAATAAATAACTTAAATAAAACAGTAGAAAACTTTCATGATGGAGCAAAAATACTATTAAAAAATAAGGGAGAATTTATAATAACAATATTCTATAACTTTACAGCACTCTTACTTTTTTATAGTATACCTATAGTAATACTATACGGATTAGGAGACTATACAAGTATGAATATAATAGAATCTATAATAGCTTCAGCACATGTAATGCTTATAGGATCATTCATACCAATACCAGGTGCTTCAGGAGGATTAGAATATGCATTCAATCAATTTTATGGAGTATTTATCAGTGGTTCTACACTAACACTCATAATGCTTATGTGGAGAAGCCTAACATACTATCTAGGAGTAATTATAGGAGCACTTCTGTTAAACATTAGAAAGAAGAGATAACATGAGAATTGGAATATTCACAGACACGTACCCACCATACATAAATGGAGTATCAACAAGTATATCAATGTTAGAACACGCACTAAAGAAAAAAGGACACCAAGTATATATAGTTACAGTAAATCCAGAAAATATGAAATATATAAAAGAAAAAAACATAATAAGAATACCAGGAATACCAACAGGAATATACGACTATAGATTAACAGGAATATATCCAGTAAGAGCAATCAACACAATAAAAAAATGGAATTTAGATGTAATTCATACACATACAGAATTCGGAATAGGAACATTCGCAAGAATAATCGCAAAACAATTTAATATTCCACTAGTACATACATACCACACAATGTATGAAGACTACGTACACTATATAACAAAAGGATACTTTAACGATACAAGTAAAAAAATAGTAGAACACCTAACAAAATTCTATTGTGATAAAACAGCAAAAGAACTAATAGTACCAACAAAAAAAGCATATGACCTATTCAAAGAAAAATACAAAGTAGACAAAAACATACATATAATTCCAACAGGAATAGAAATAGAAAAATTCTATAAAGAAAATATAAATCAAAATAAACTAAATAAAATAAAAGAAAAACTAAATATAAAAAATGAAGACTTCATAATACTATACGTAGGAAGACTAGGAAAAGAAAAAAACGTAGACTTTCTAATAGAAAATCAAGAATATTTTACAAAAATAAATAAAAACGTAAAACTACTAATAGTAGGAGATGGACCTGATTTAGAAACATACAAAATAAAAGCAAAAAAACTAAAACAAGAAAAAAATATAATATTCACAGGGAAAGTCCCATATAATGACATACAATACTATTATAATATAGGTAATATATTTGTATCAGCTTCAACAACAGAAACACAAGGACTAACAATAATAGAAGCAATGTCAGCAAGACTCCCAGTAGTATGTATAGACGATGAATCATTTAGAAAAACAGTAGTAACTGATTTGAATGGATATTTGTTTAAGAATAAAAAAGAATATAGAAACTATATAGAAGAACTAATAAAAAATAAAACAAAACTAAAAAGACTAGGAGAACAAGCAAAAATATCAACAATAGAATACTCATCAAAATACTATGCAGAAAGAGTATTAGACGTTTACAAAAAAACAATAGGAGATAATAAAACAAAAAAAACATTCCTAGGAAGAACAAAAGAAGTAATAAAAAACGGATTAAAAAACTAAGTTGTAATCATACAACTTTTTTTGATAAAAATCGACATCAATCGACAAAACTAGAAAAATTTCATTCTTTAAAAATAAGTGCAGTTTGTTGTATAATACTTTTGTAATATAGGAGGAAAAATTATGAAAAAAATAAAAGTATTAATGATAGATGACAATGTAAACTTGATAGAAATGGTAAAAGAATATTTCAAAGATAATCAAAATATAGAAATATCTTTAACTGCTCAAAATGGAGAAGAAGGACTAGAACTAATAGAAAAAAACCTAGAAAACTTCGATGTAGTATTACTTGACTTAATAATGCCTAAAAAAGATGGGCTATACGTATTAGAACAAATAAATAAAAAGAACATAAACTGTAACATAATAGTAGAAACAAGCTATAACTCCCAAGACGCAATAAGACAAGTATCAGAATATAACGTAAACTACTTCATACTAAAACCATTCGAACTTACAGACTTAGAACAAAGAATAGTAGAAGTAGTAAACAGCAAAAACAAATCAGGAAAACATATAAACATAAAACAAAATAATTTGCAAATATCAATAACAAAAATATTGCACGAACTAGGAATACCATCACACATAAAAGGATATCAATATATAAGAGAAGGAATAGGAATAATATATGAACATCCAGAAACAATAGGAGGAATAACAAAAGAACTATATCCAGAACTAGCAAACAAATTTGATACAACAGTATCACGTGTAGAACGAGCAATACGTCACGCAATAGAAGTAAGCTGGAATAGAGGAGATTGGGACTTAATGGAAGAAATATTTGGACATAGCGTTGATATAGACAAAGCAAAACCAACAAACAGTGAATTCATAGTAACAATCGCAGATAAACTAAGACTAGATAATAAAGTAATGGTATAAAGTAGAAAAAATCTACTTTTTTTGATACAATAAATATGTAAAGGAGAATTAAAATGAAAGAAATATATGAATTTTTAAAAGAATGTAATACATACTATTTAGCTACAGTAGAAGATGAACAACCAAGAGTAAGACCATTTGGAACAGTTAATATATTTGAGAATAAACTATATATATTAACAAGCAAACAAAAAAACGTCTCAAAACAAATACAAAAAAATAACAAAGTAGAAATATGTGGATTCAAAAATGGAGAATGGATTAGACTAAGTGGAGAACTAGTAAGAGACGACAGAATAGAAGCAAAAAAAGATATGCTAGATCATTACGAAAATCTAAGAACAATATATGATGAACATGATGACAACACAGAAGTACTATACTTCGAAACTGCAACAGCAACAATATATTCATTCACACAAGAACCAAAAATAATAAAAATATAAAGAGTAGATATAAATTCTACTCTTTTATGATATAATGGACTAGGTAATAAAATTGAAAAAGACAATAATATTTGTAATAACACTTATTATAATAATGCTTACAATACTAATACTATTAATACATTCATATAATAAAAACAAGCTAACGCTAACACTAAAAAAAACAAATATAGAAGTATATGAAAAAATAGAATTAAAAGAATTAATAAATGAAGAAATAAATCTATTAAACAATCAAGAGATAAATACAGCTAACCTTGGAGAACAAGAAATAGAAATAAAATATAAAAATAAAATATTTAAATACAAAGAAAAAATAAATATAAACATAGTAGATACTACTGATCCACTAATACTTGTAAATAATGCATGGATAGAAGAAGGGCAAGACTTAGATCTAGTAAACAACTCATTATGTGCAGATAATTTTGATGCAAAACCAAATTGTGAAGTAGAAGGAAACTACGATATAAATACACCAGGAGAATATAAACTAAAATATAAAGCAACAGACTCATCAAACAATAAAACAGAAAAAAACTTCACACTAACAGTCTATAAAAAACCAGAACCAATAGAACAAGAAAACGAACCAGAAATAGTGGAAGAATCATTTATTGACTTTCAAGACATAATAAAAATACATAAAAAACCAAATACAAAAATAGGAATAGATGTATCAAAATGGCAAGGAGACATAGACTTTGAAAAAGTAAAAAATGCAGGATGCGAATTCGTAATAATAAAAGCAGCAGGATCATACATAGATGGAGAAATGTACACAGATCCAAAATTTATATATAACATAGAAAATGCACTAAAAAACAATCTAAAAGTAGGAGTATACTTTAATAGTGACGCAAATAGCGTAGATATGGCAAAAAAGGAAATAGAATATATACTGGACTTAATAAAAGACTATGATATAGAACTAGGAATTGCTTATGACTGGGAAAACTTTACAAACTTCAACACATTTAATATAAGTTTGCACACCCTAAATGAAATGGCAGATATATTCTTAAAAGAAACAAAAGAAAAAGGATATAAACCAATCCTTTATAGCAGCAAATATTACCTAGAAAATATATGGGATAAAAACTATGACATTTGGGTAGCACAATACGCAGACAACAACACTTACGAAGGAAAATACATAATGTGGCAACAATGTAGTGACGGTAGAATAGATGGAATTAATGCATATGTAGACATAGATATAATGTATGAATAATTTAAAAAAAATTAATTATATATATTGACTACAAATTAATTACAAGTTATAACTAATAATGGGATATGTTTGAAAAATCAGGTGTTTTCCTCCTATCTTGCTTAAAAAACAAAAACATCTGATTTCAACTAATGTTGATTTCAGATGTAAAACCAAAGACTGGGAAACATCTGAACACGACTTCAGACATATCCTTTTTTAATTATATGAAGAATTTCTTCACTAAATACATTCTAACATAACAACAATATAAAGTCAATGATTCACAAAAAATTAATCATCAAATATCTTGACAATAAAAGAAAATTACTGTATATTGTATATGTACTTATTTCTTGGATGAACGCACTCCAACGTTAATCTAGGAATTAAGCGTATTAAAGAAAAGGAGAGATTAAAATGGCTTTAACAAAAGAAGCAAAAGAAAAAATCGTAAAAAAATTCGGTAAAGACGCAAACGATACTGGATCATGTGAAGTTCAAATTGCTATATTAACACAAGAAATTAAAGAATTAACAGAACACTTAAAAGAACACAAACATGACTTCCATTCACGTAGAGGTTTACTAAAGAAAGTTGGTAAGAGAAGAAGCTTATTAAACTACTTAGCTAAACACGATGTAAATAGATATCGTGAAATCGTAAAAGCATTAGAATTAAGAAAATAATTAAACAAAACAGGCACTTATTTTTAAGTGTCTTTATTTTTAGAAATTAGGAGGTAAAAATGAAAAAAGTATACGAATTAGATTTCAGGGGAAGAAAATTAACAGTAGAAATAGGAGAACTAGCAAAACAAGCACACGGAGCAGTACTAGTAAGATATGGAGATACAGTAATTTTATCAACAGCAGTAGTATCAAAAAACGCAAATATATTATCAGACTTCTTTCCACTAATGGTATTATATCAAGAAAAACTATACTCAGTAGGTAAAATACCAGGAGGATTTATAAAAAGAGAAGGTCGCCCAACAGATAATGCAACACTTGCAGCACGTATGATAGATAGACCAATGAGACCAATGTTCCCACATAACTTTAGAAATGAAGTACAAATAGTAAATACAGTATTATCAGTAGATCAAGATAACTCACCAGAACTAGCAGCAATGTTTGGATCATCTTTAGCAACTTCAATTTCAAAAATACCATTTGATGGACCAATCGCAGGAGTAAAAGTAGGTAGAATCAATGGAGAATTTATAATAAATCCAACTGCAGAAGAACTAGAACTAACAGACATAGAATTAACAGTTGCTGGTACTAAAGAAGCAATCAACATGGTAGAAAGTGGCTCAAAAGAAGTATCTGAATCAGATATGCTAGAAGCACTAATGTTTGGACACGAAGCAGTAAAAGAATTATGTATTTTCCAAGAAAAAATAATTGCTGAAATTGGCGAACCAAAAATGGAATATGAAGTTCTTGAAATTACAGAAGAACTAAAATCTGAAATAAGAGAACTATCAGAAGTAAAATTAAATAATGCCATGAGAATTCTAGATAAAATAGAAAAATATGAAGCGATAGATAAAGTAAAAGAAGAAGTAGTAGAAAAATACGAAACAGAAAATGCAAATCTAAAAGATGATGAATTAAAAGAATTAATAACAAAAGTTAAACTAGTGCTAGAAGAAATTGAATACGAAATATTTAGACAAATAGTAGTTAAAGAAAAAACTAGAGCAGATGGAAGAGCAATGGATGAAATAAGACCATTATCAACTGATATCGATTTACTTCCAAGAACACACGGATCAGCACTATTCACACGTGGACAAACACAAGCGCTAGGAGTAGTAACACTAGGAGCACTAGGAGAACACCAAATACTAGATGGATTGTCCCTTGAAGCAGAAAAGAGATTTATGCTACACTATAACTTCCCACAATTCTCAGTAGGAGAAACAGGAAGATATGGGGCACCTGGAAGAAGAGAAATAGGACATGGAGCACTAGGAGAACGAGCACTTTCTCAAGTAATACCATCAGAAGAAGAATTCCCATACACAATTAGAGTAGTATCAGAAATACTAGAATCAAATGGATCATCATCACAAGCAAGTATCTGTGCAGGATGTATGGCACTAATGGCTGCAGGAGTTCCAATAAAAGCCCCAGTAGCTGGAATCGCAATGGGATTAATAACAGATGGTGACGACTACACAATACTAACAGATATCCAAGGAATGGAAGATCACCTAGGAGACATGGACTTTAAAGTTGCGGGAACAAGAAACGGTATATGCGCACTTCAAATGGATATAAAAATAAAAGGAATAACAAAAGAAATCTTAGAAAAAGCATTAAATCAAGCTAAAAAAGCAAGAATGCAAATACTAGATGTAATTGAAGCACAAATCAAAGAACCAAGAAAAGAAGTATCAAAATATGCTCCAAAAACAATGACATTTGAAATAAATCCAAACAAGATAAAAGATGTTATTGGAAAAGGTGGAGAAATGATAACAAAAATTATCCTTGAAGCAAGCAACGTAAAAGCAGTAACAGACGTTAATGCAGTAAAAGTAGACCTAGAAGACGATGGAAGAGTAATAATCTATCACAGTGATAAAGAAATAATAGAAAAAACCGCACAAATGATAAAAGACGTAGTAAAAGAAGTAGAAGACGGAAAAATCTATAATGGAAAAGTAGTAAAAGTAGAAGACTTCGGATGCTTCGTAGAACTATGGCCAGGATGTGAAGGACTAGTACACGTATCACACCTAGATGAAAAACGTGTAGAACGCCCAAGCGATATAGTAAAAGTAGGAGACGAAATAATAGTTAAATCACTAGGATATGATAAAAAAGGAAGACTAAATTTATCAAGAAAAGAAGCTTTAAAATGAAAAAAAATAAATATAATTGGAATACAGAAATACAAGATATACTAGAAGAATCTATTAATGACTTTAATGAAATATTTTCTGAATATATTTCCAAAGAAGAAATAATAAAAAGATTAGCTAGATTAGAAGGCGGAATAGAATATGTTGAAAATAATGAAATAAGAACAGCATATGAATGCGATGCAGCATACAGCCCAACAGAAAAGAAAATAAAATTAAGTAAAAACCTAAAAAATAAGGACAAAGAATATATAAAATATGTACTATTTCATGAGCTAACACACGTTTTATCAATGACAATACATGATCGTCAAGAATATACAGGATTCACACCTAAGAATACGCTAATTAATATAGGATTGAATGAAGCAATGACAGAATATATTACACAACTAAGAAATCAAAAACATAACTATAAAGGAATAAGCGATTATAGAGTTGCCGTAAATGAATTAAAAAATCTTATGTTCCTAATAGGAAAAAACAAATTAATAAACTGTTATATTAACAATCCACATCAATTAAAAGAACTAATAGAAAAAAATAATATAAACTTTAATGATATAACAAAATGCTTCGAGAGAATAATAGGAATGGACCAAGCAGCGTATGCTGTAAAGAACAAAATGTATTTAGATAATTTAGGCGATATAGAAGGTTTGTTTTATAAAAGATTTCTATATGAAGAATATTCCAAGAGTATAGGACAAGTTTCAACTGAATCGCAATTTATAAAAAAAGTTAAACTATTCAAACAAAATTTAAAAGAAACATTTTCTCTAAATAGTATTGATGAGTATTCAACATACATTGAACTATTATGCGATATTGAAGACCTATCAAATCAAGGTATTGAAGAAAATAAACTATTAACAATAATGTATAATAATGGATTTTCAAAAGAAAAAATTGATAATTATAAAAAAATAAATGATATATGCGTATGTTCACAAGATGATACAGAAAAAACTAAAAATATAAAACAACTATATAATTTATATACCGATAGAGATAATTACTTTGAAATTTTAGATGACTCATTTATAAGTATATATCATAGTTTCTATGAAAATATACCATCAAATAATGATGAATTATATGATTTTTATAAATATGCAGCAATCGCTAAATATCTTATTAACAATCCTAAAAAATCATTTGGTGATATCAAAATAAAGAAAATAGGATACGAGTTTGAAAATTCAAATTATAGAGATTATTTCTATCTAATTATAACTAAAAATGAAAATGACATAGTACTACAAGAATATGATGATGGTAGCTGTATGACATGTAAAAAAATAAATAACAGTACATTTGAACTATTTTATAACGACTTAAAAATTAAAATTACATTAAATAATAATTCAGTACACGATATGAAAGATCTGAATGAAAATAATAATATAATTTTTTATGAATATTACTAAAAAAAGACATTTTTTAAGTCTTTTTTTCTTTGTCAATAGTTTTTCTATAAGAATCAAGAAATATACATGTATTTGACATAAAAAAGAATATATGATAAAATTTTTATATAAAATGTAAAGGGTGAGTAAATTGAAAAAAATAATAGAACTTACATCACTAGTAGTTATAATGTTCGGAATATTAACAATAGACATAAATACATATAATAAAATACAAAAAAATAAAAAACAAATAAAACTAGAAGTCGCAGAAAAATATGAACTTGCACAAGCAGATATAAACGATATAACAATAACAACATTCGATAATTTTCTAGTAAATAAACTAAATAATAAACTGATAGAAAAAAATGAAAAAGACTATAATGATTACCAAGAATATCTAAAATCATTAATAGTATATGACGGACTTACAATGGACCAACTTGTAGATAAACTAAATAGAAGTTTAAAAAATGAATTATCAGGATATGGATACCTTTACGCATCATACTGTCTAGAAACAGGAGTAGACCCTTATATAGCAGTCGCAATTTCACTTCACGAAACAGGATGTAACGGAACATGTAGTACACTAATGAGAGAATGCAACAATGTTGGAGGACAAAAAGGTTCACCAGTATGTGGTAGTGGCGGATATAAGGGCTTCGCAACACTAGAAGATGGAATAAAAGGATTTATAGATAATTTATCACAAAACTACTTTGGAATAGGACTAAATACACCAGAACTAATGAATAGTAAATATGCTGCTTCAACTACATGGGCAACTCAAGTAAATAACTATGTAAATACAATAAGATCAAGATAGTAAAAACTATCTTTTTTTAATACTTGTAAAACAAACAAATGTATGATAAAATAAAATGGTAAAAATTTCATAACAAAAATTAAAAAATTGTAGTATAATATAAAATACTTTGGAGGTAAATATGGATAAAATAATAGTAAAAGGAGCACGAGAAAACAATCTAAAAAATGTAAGTATCGAACTACCAAAAAACAAACTAATAGTAATGACAGGAGTATCAGGATCAGGAAAAAGCTCACTTGCTTTTGATACAATATACGCAGAAGGACAAAGAAGATACGTAGAAAGTCTAAGCGCTTATGCACGTCAATTCCTAGGAGGATCAGAAAAACCAAACGTAGATTCAATAGAAGGATTATCCCCTGCAATCTCAATAGACCAAAAAACAACAAATAAAAATCCTAGAAGTACAGTAGGAACAATAACAGAAATATATGATTATCTAAGACTATTATTTGCTCGTATTGGTGTACCATACTGCCCAAATCATCATAAACCAATATCAAGTCAAAGTATAGAAGAAATGACAAATCAAGTACTAAACTTAGAACCAAATACAAAAATAAGAATAATGGCACCTACAATACATGGAGAAAAGGGAACATTTAAAGATCTATTAGACACTTATAGAAAAGATGGATACGTAAGAATTAGAATAGATGGGGTAGAATTCGACCTATCAGAAAATATAGAACTATCAAAAACAAAAAAACATAACATAGAACTAATAATAGATAGATTAATAATAAAAGATGGAATTAGATCAAGACTATATGAATCCATTGAACACGCAGCAAAACTAGCTAGTGGAAAAGTATTAATAGACGTAGTAGGAAAAGAAGAATTCTTAATGAGCGAAAAATATGCATGTCCAGATTGTGACTTTTCATTACCAGAACTAGAACCAAGAATGTTTTCATTTAACGCACCATATGGAGCATGTCATGACTGTAAAGGACTAGGAATCCAATATAAAATAGATGAAGACCTAATAATACCTGATAAAACAAAAAGTATAAATGAAGGCGCAATAGTAGCTATAAACACAGACGAAGATAATACAACATACACAGAAATTCAAACAGCCGCAAACTACTATAATATAGATCTAGATAAACCAGTAAAAGAACTAAAAAGAGAAGAACTAGATATAATTCTATATGGATCAAGACATATATTAGAATTCAAATATAAATCAAAAGCAGGAAACACAAGAACAAAAAAAGACTTCTTTGAAGGAATAATAACAAACCTAGAAAGAAGATATATAGAAACAAAAAGTACATGGATTAGAGAATGGATAGAAAACTATATGACAGAACTAGAATGTCCAACATGCCATGGTTCAAGACTAGACGAATCAGTATTGTCAGTATTAATAAATAAAAAGAACATCTACGAAGTAACAAAGCTAAGTATAAAAGACTTACATGAATTTATGAAAAACTTAAAACTAACAAAACAACAACAAGAAATATCAGAACTAATAGTAAAAGAAATAAATTCAAGACTTGAATTCTTAATAAATGTAGGAATAGAATACTTAACACTTAAAAGAACAGCAGGAACATTATCAGGTGGAGAAGCACAAAGAATAAGACTCGCAACTCAAATAGGTTCAAGACTAACAGGAGTATTATACGTACTAGACGAACCAAGCATAGGACTTCACCAAAGAGATAATGAAAGACTAATAAAATCAATGCTAGAAATGAGAGATTTAGGAAACACATTAATAGTAGTAGAACATGATACAGATACTATGAAAGCATGTGATTACTTAGTAGACATTGGTCCAAAAGCAGGAATACATGGTGGAGAAATAGTAGCCTGTGGTACACCAGAAGAAGTAATGAAAAATGAAAATAGTATAACAGGACAGTATCTATCAGGAAAAAGAAAAATAGAAATACCAGAAAAAAGAAGAAAAGGAAATAAAAAGTTTCTTGAAATAAAAGGCGCAAGTGAAAACAATCTAAAAAATATAAACGTTAAATTTCCACTTGGAACACTTACATGTATAACAGGAGTATCAGGCTCAGGAAAAAGTAGTTTAATAAATGAAATATTATATAAATCAGTTGCTTCAAATCTATATAAAACTAAACTAAAACCAGGAAAACATAAAGAAATAAAAGGACTAGAAAATATAGATAAAGTAATAGATATATCACAAGCACCAATAGGAAGAACACCAAGAAGTAATCCCGCAACATATACTGGAGTATTCGATGATATAAGAGATATATTTACCCAAACAAAAGAAGCAAAAATAAGAGGATATGATAAAGGAAGATTCTCATTCAACGTAAAAGGTGGAAGATGTGAAGCCTGTTGGGGAGATGGAGTAAAAAGAATAGAAATGCATTTCTTACCAGATGTATACGTACCTTGTGAAGTATGTGGTGGAACAAGATATAATAGTGAGACACTTGAAATTAAATACAAAGGAAAATCAATATACGATGTACTAGAAATGAGAGTAGAAGAAGCATTAGAATTCTTCGAAAACCATCCAAAAGTAAGAAATAAACTACAAATGTTACAAGACGTAGGACTTTCATACGTAAAACTAGGACAAAGCGCACCAACACTATCAGGAGGAGAAGCAGCAAGAGTAAAACTAGCAAAAGAACTACAAAAGAAACCTACTGGAAAAAGTTTATTCATACTAGACGAACCAACAACTGGATTACACAGTGAAGACATAAAAAAACTACTAGTAATACTACAAAGAATAGTAGATAATGGAGATACAGTAATTGTTATTGAACATAACCTAGACGTAATAAAAGTAGCAGACTATATAATTGACCTAGGACCAGAAGGAGGAGACCAAGGGGGACAAATTGTAGCCATTGGAACTCCAGAAGAAGTAGCGAGTGTTAAAGAATCATACACAGGACAATTCTTAAAACCATTATTAGAAGAAAAATAATCTAGATTAAAAATCTAGATTTTTTTAAACACTAATTTACAAAAAAATGCACAACTGTTATAATTAAATTAAGCAAGGTGATAATAGTGAATGATAATTTAGAAAATCTAATAAGAAAAGCATATTACGAAGATAAATATAAAAAAAATATAGACTACTTTGAAAATGAACTAAAAAAAGATAATAATAACCGGGATTTAGTAGATATAATAGTTAAATATTATATAACAAAAGAACCTAATCTAGAAAAAATAATATACTACTGTAATTATAGATTTGAAAATGAATCAGAAATTCTAAGTAATAATGGATTTGAATGGTATATACGAGAAAATAAACCAACTATTGAATCATTAGAACAATATAATTATCCATTTGTACATAAATATCTAGGAGAAGAGTATCTTAAACGAGAAAATATGAAAAAAGCATTAGAACATTTCAAAAAAGGTGCTGAACAAAAATCATTTTTTTGCGCAGATAGAATGTTCAGATACTATACAACAGGAAAAGCAGAGAGACTTTTGAACACCCCACCATTAGAAAATATAGATTTTGAGAAAGCAATATACTATGCAAATAAGTTATTTGAAATAACTGACTTAACAGACGATTTTGCAGTAGATGAGAAAACTATAAATTATTATTTATTAAAACCACTAGAAGAAGCAAATAATATAACAAAAGAAGAAAAAAATAGAATAAATAAAATAATAATGAATTCAAGGAATCTATTATTTTGTAAAAGCTTGATGTACCTTGATAATGAAAACATAGAAATGTTTTTATACTATTGTGAATTATCAGCAAGCAAAGGATACTATGGAGCAAATATATTACTTGCAGAAAAATATTTAGACAAAGATTTTCCTAAAAGAAATTTGGAAAAAGCATTGTATTATGCAAATAAAATATATAAAAGTGAAAAGGCATCAACACTTAGGTCTAGTTTCCTTTATGAAAAAATTATACAAATAATAAATGAAGAAAAAAATATACAAATACTTGAAAGAAAAACACCATTAAATGATTATATATTAACTAAAATAAGGGAATCAAAAAAAGAATCAGAATCAAATGGCAAACAATTGAATGAATTAGGTTGTAGGTATCATCATGAAAAGAATTATAAAAAAGCAATACAATATTTTGAACAAGCCATCCAAGCAGGAAATAGTGATGCATTAGTTAATATAGGTACCATGTATTATAACGGAAATGGAGTAAAACGGGATTATAAAAAAGCAATAGAATATTATGAACATGCTGCTCAAACAGGAAATAGTAATGTATTAGTTTATATGGGTACCATGTATCATAACGGAGATGGAGTAAAACGGGATTATAAAAAAGCAATAGAATATTATGAACATGCTGCTCAAACAGGAAATACCAATGCATTAAATAAGTTAGGAACTATGTATTTAGAGGGACATGGTGTTAAGCAAAACTACTGGAAATCAAGAGAAAACTTTCAAAAAGTATTAGAAATCGACAGGACAAATAAGCGTGCTAAACAAGGATTATTAAAAATAAAATATAGTAAATTTCACGAATTAAATGAAGAAAATTTATTAGAATTATTTGAATATGAAAAAGACTATTATAATATCAGTGAAAAATATATAGAAAACATTAGCGAAAAAATACAAAATGGGGCGAAAATCGTAGTAGAAAAAGATATAAAAAATATAACAATTGATAAATTAAATAGACTATCAGATGATACCATAATAATCTTAAATAGTAGAAGTTCTCCCTCCCAACCTATATGCAGGGATTTCTACACCTGCAAAGATATGAAAAAAATAATAAAAACATGCAATAAGATACTAGAAAATATAGATTTAAATCAAAAAGAAGAAGATGTGTTTATGCAAATATATATAAAACTAGGAATGATGATTAGTTATGATTATGCTGCTGTAAAAAAACTTAAAAAAGAAAGAAATTCAACCTCAAGAAATTTAATGACTCTAATTAATAAAAAAGGTGTATGCGCAGGATATTCGATAGTATTAAAAAATATTTTGGATATTGTTGGAATTGAATCGAAGTATATTGGATCAGAAACAAGTAAAAAAGGCAATGGGCATGCATATAATCAAGTTAAAATAAATGGAATTTGGTATAATTGTGATTTAACATGGGATTCAGATCGTATTAAATTAGGAGGACCATTAAAATACTGCTTAAAGAGTGAAAACACATTTGGAAAAAACAGCGTATATCATAAACCAGAAAATGAAACCTTGGCAGAAAAAGCACCGGAAAATTTCAAAGAAATAACATCACTATTTTATAAAAACTATATAAAACTATTTAAGAATAAAATAAAAAATAAACTTGTAGAACAAATAGTAACCTCACCAATAATAGATGAAGGAGGTAAAAGAAAATGAATTTATTAAGTACAAGTATAAAAGACTATATAGAATTAAACTATGATATAGAAAATATAGATATAAACAATATTAATATGGTAGAAGAACTAGTAATAAATATGTACGATTATGGAATGGATATTGCGCCTTTTTATCCAGAAGAACTATTATTTTTTAAAAATCTAAAAAAATGTACATTTATAAACTTTGAAATAACAGATAATATAATAGAAGTATTAAATAAATTATATTTAAAAGAATTATCATTTGACAACTGCACACTAAATAATAAAATAAATCTAAATATAGAAAAACTATATGTAGAAGCATCTATCATAAATTTCAAAACAATCTCTAATCTAAAAGAATTAGTAATACTAGAATGTAACGAAGTAAACCTAAAAGATATAAATAAAGATTTAAAACAACTAGCAATACTGAATACAAATATAATAAATAGTGAAGAATTAAAAAAAATAGATTGTAACATAGAAATTATTGGATGCAAAATAGATAAAAATGAAATCACACAACAAAAAAATATTAAATATAGCCCAAATGAATACAATAAAATATAGATACACTCTAGATTATTCTTAATTTACAAAAAATTAATAATTTTATTGCTATAAATTAACCATAAGTTATAATTATATATAGGATATGTATGGAAAATCAGATGTTACCTTTCTAAAAATAGAAAGTTGGTGGTATTATGGCTAAAAGAGAAAAATCATACTTTACAATAATACTGCTATTATTTACAGTAATAATTAGATTATTATTTAAATAAAAAAACACATCTGATTTCAACTAACGTTGTTATCAGATGTAACCAAATCATAGGAAACATCTGAACCCCAAATTCAGACATATCCTTTTTTTATTATATGAAGAATTCCTTCACTAAATACATTCTATCAAAAACAATAAAAAGCAACAAAAAATAACACCATTTGTTAACGCTAGTTGACAATGTTCCAACTAAAATATATAGAAAGTAAAACTTAATAATGATACAATAAAAAAGAAGGAGAAAAAAATATGTGGAAATCGCAAAAAAAAAACACCAATTTTAGAATTCATAATAGTAAATACACTAATAACATTAATATCAGAAGCAATAACATTAATATCAGAAGGAATAAAAGGATCAAGTCAAAATGCAATATTAGTAGCAATATTCAATATTATATATGTACTTAATGGGCTATTCATATCAACACCTAGTCCAATGATTGCAACATACATAGTATTAAAAAGACATAGTGATATAAAAAATATAAAGGAATTTATAAAAAGAATATTTGAAAACTTTAATAAATCAAAAACAATTATATTATTAATAACTTATTGTGTGATAATATTTATTGCTGCAATTCTATATGGAACAAGAACAGATTATCCATTCTATTATATAATAATAGCGTTACCAGTAATGATATTGGGTGGAGGAATAGAAGAAATAGGATGGAGAGGCTTCCTACAACCATCACTAGAAAAAAAATACAACATAATAACAGCAACATTAATAACAGCATCAATTTGGATACCATGGCATACAATAACTTTTGTACTTGAAAGTGGAAATCACTATCAAGACAGTTTTATAGGATTTGCGATTTGGTTAACAGTTTGGTCATATGGCGCTGCAACATTATATAGAACAACAAAAAGTGTATTTGCCTGTGTACTATTACACGCATTTATAAATTCAATCGGTGCCGTATTTAATTGGAATTTATTATTTGATTCTTTCCCAAATAAAATTGGGATGTATGTAGTATTTGCATTAATTATAGTAATCTCAACAGTATTACATATTAATGACCAAAACAAAATAAAATCTAGATAAATGATGTGAACCCCAATTAGGAGACATTAAATAAAAAAATCAAGGGCGAACGAAGTGAGTTCATCTAGACCCTTGATTTTTGTTATGTATTTATAATATTTCTTCAAATAAAGCTTGTCTTTATTTGTTATCAATTAATATATTAATCGTATATAGAACATCCTCTGCATATTCAACAATATTTGAATCTGGTTCTCCCATACCTGGACATAATCTATTATATAATTCATAATCATATCCACCATTATTCTTCAGATATTCAATAACTGCCTCCATTTTATATATTATTTCATTATTATTTATTATTTTTCTTATATCCTTTCTTCTTATTAATTTTCTTTCCTTTAATTCTTGTTGTATTATAAAATTCTATCCATTCTTCAACTAACTCTATGTAATTTTCTAAAGATGTGATATTATTGTTATACAAAGTTTCCTTTTTAAGGAGAGAGTGCCAACTCTCAATTGGTGAATCATCTATTGGATTACCTTTTCTCGCCATAGAAATGGTAATGCCATTTGACTCACAGATAGCTTTGTATTCATAAGATGTATACTGGAATCCTTGGTCGGAATGAATTATTAATCCAGATACATCTTTTCTTTTTGATATTGCTTCATTTAAAGTATCCATAACCAATTTATTATCATTATGTTTTGATATTTTATAAGAAACAACTTTTCTGTCATATAAATCAATTATTGTTGATAAATAAGCTCTAGAGCCTTTAAATATAAGATATGTTACATCTGTATCCCAAACTTTATTTGGTGCATCAGTAGTAAAATTTCTTTTTAATAAATTGGGTTTAACATTATCTTCAATTCTTTCATTCTTATTTTTTTTCTTTGCTTTCCTTATATATTCAGGAATTAAATTATATTTTTTCATTATCCTTAAAACCTTCTTTCCATTCATTACAACCCCTTTGTATTTGATTCGTATGCCTTCCGCAACGCGACGATAACCATATGTACCTTTAGATTCATCAAATACTTCTTTAATTATTAAATAATCATAATAATCAGGATCTTCCTTGTTTCGATATTTATAGTAAGTTTTAGGACTTATCTCTAATACGGCACACATATTATATAGCTTATAATTATCTCTATATAGATTAATAAAAGTTACTTTTTCTCTCGTTGTGCCTTGAGGAAGGCCTGGTATTTTTTTAGTATTTCATATCTTTCTTTGTAATCTTCTTTAGTTAAATCTTTTTCTTTTAATCTACCTCGTTTATGAAATATATCATTATCTAAATTACCTTGCTTTCTTCTCTTTGCTTGCCAAGTACAAATTGTTCCACGAGATATATTATATTTTTTAGATAAATAATATGATGATACTCCTTGATTTAATAATTCTAATATTTCATTTTTAAACTCCTTACTATATTTATTAAATGTTTGACCTTTTGAAACCATAAGAAAAACACCTCCTTTCAGAGATGTTATTCTATCACTTTTTTATAAAACTGCATTTTTTATTAATGTCTACCCAGAGGGGTGCATTTCAAAAAATCTAGATTTTTTTAAACACTAATTTACAAAAAAATGCACAACTGTTATAATTAAATTAAGCAAGGTGATAATAATGAGTGATGATATAATCGAATTAACAGAAAAAGAAATAGGATATTTGGAAAATCAAAGAAAAAAAGCAATAGAATATTTTGAAAACGAATTAAAAAAAGAAAATAATAAAAAGGACTTAGAACTATTAGATACAATATGTAGATACTACATAAAAGAAGAACCTAATATAGAAAAAATAATATACTACTGCAATTATATGTTTGAAAATGAACTAGAAATTCAAAGTGATTATGGATTTGAATGGTATATACGAGAGAATAAACCAACTATTGAATCATTAGAACAATATGATTATCCATTTGTACATAAATATCTAGGAGAAGAGTATTTTAAACGAGAAAATATAAATAAAACATTGGAACATTTCAAAAAAGGAGCCGAACAAAAATCATTATACTGTGCTTTATTATTATTTTCATATTATATAACAGGAAAATTAGAATTAGAAATTTATAATAATATAAATGAAATGGCATACATTGAATACTTATCGGAAAAAAATGAAATATTTGAAAATGATATAATTAAACTAATATTCAAATCTCTTAAACACCCCAATAACATAACAAAAGAAGAAAAAGATGAAATAAATAGAATAATAATGAATTCAAAAGGATTATTATTCTATAAAAGCTTAATATATTATAAAGAAAAGAATATAGACATGTTTCTATATTATTGTGAATTATCAGCAAGCAAAGGCTGCTATAAAGCAAATGCATTACTAGCGGAAAAATATTTAGACGAAGATTTTCCTAAAAGAAATTTGGAAAAATCGTTATATTATATAAATAAAATGTATGAAATAAAAGATAATCATGCAAGATTTCTATACGAAGAAATTATAGAAATATTAATTAAAGAAAAAAAAATAGAAATGCTTGAAGATAAAAGAATATTAAATGATTATCTATTAGATAGATTAGGTACAATATATTTTAGTGGAGAAGGAGTAGAACAGGATTATAAGAAAGCACTAGAATACTTTGAACAATCTGCGCAAAAAGGAAATATTGAATCATTAAATAGATTAGGTATGATGTATTATACTGGAGAAGGAGTAGAACAAGATTATAAAAAAGCACTAGAATACTTTGAACAATCTACGCAAAAAGGAAATATTGAATCATTAAATAGATTAGGTATGATGCATTATTATGGAGAAGGAGTAGAACAAGACTATATACAAGCAAGAGAATATTTAAAAAAAGTATTAAGGATTAACCCAAGAAATAAAGAAGCAAAATTAATGCTACTTAAGATTCGATACATTCAAGATGAATTAACAGAAAAAGATTATATAGAATTATTTGAATTATCTGAATTATCTGATGGCTATAGGAAAGATGAATACTTCAAAAATATAAAGAATAGAATTAAAAATGGTTCAAAAATAATAGTAGAAAAAAATATAAAGAATATAACATTAGAAAGATTAAATAAACTCCCTGATGACACAATAATAAATCTAAAGAATACATTATCATCATTTGAAATTTGTAAAGATTTCTATACATGTAAGGATATGAAAAAAATAATTGAAGTACTCAATAAAATAATAAAAGATATTGATTTGGGCAAAAATGAAGAAGATATATTCATGCAAATATATATAAAACTCGGAATGATAATAAGTTATGATGATGATCTAGTAAAAAAAGATGAAGAAGAAAGAACTTCAATTTCAAGAAACTTAATGACTTTAATTAATAAAAGGGGTGTATGCACAGGATATGCGACAATATTAAAAAACACCTTAGATATTATTGGAATCGATTCAGAATATATAGTATCAAAAAGCTATCTAAAAAAAAATAAACGAACACGACATGTGTATAATCAGGTTAGAATTAATGGAATTTGGTATAATTGTGATTTAACATTTGATTCTAATATGATTAAATCAAAAAAGAAACCAGAATGGTGTTTGAAATCGAAAGAAACATTTGAAACGATAATGGCTCATCAGCCAGTAAATGAGAAAGCACCAATAATACATGAGACAAATGAAGATTATAAAAAAATAGATTTACTATTTTATAAGAATAATCTAAAACTATTTAAGAATAAAATAAAGAATAAATTTATAGAACAAATAGTAACCTCACCAATAATAGATGAAGGAGGTAAAAGAAAATGAATTTATTAAGTACAAGTATAAAAGACTATATTGAATTAAACTATGATATAGAAAATATAGATACAAACAATATAAAAAAGGTAGAAGAACTAGTAATAAATATGTACGACTATGGAATGGATATTGCGCCTTTTTATCCAGAAGAATTATTATATTTTAAAAATCTAAAAAAATGTACATTTATAAACTTTGAAATAACAGACAATATAATAGAAGTATTAAATAGATTAAATTTAGAAGAACTATCATTTGATAACTGTACACTAAATAATAGAATAAATTTAAATATAGAAAAACTATATGTAGAAGTCTCTACTATAAATTTCAAAACAATCTCTAACCTAAAAGAATTGATAATACTAGAATGCAATGAAATAGACATAAAAGATATAAATAAAGATTTAAAACAATTAACAATATTGAATACAAATATAATAAATAGTGATGAATTAAAGAAATTTAATTGTGACATAGAAATTATTGGATGCAAAATAGATAATAATGAAATCACACAACAAAAAAATATTAAATATAGCCCAAATGAATACAATAAAATATAGATACACTCTAGATTATTCTTAATTTACAAAAAATTAATAATTTTGTTGACTACAAATTAATTACAAGTTATAATTATATATAGGATATGTATGGAAAATCAGATGTTACCTTTCTAAAAATAGAAAGGTGGTGGTATTATGACTAAAAGAGAAAAACCATACTTTACAATAATACTGCTATTATTTACAGTAATAATTAGATTATTATTTAAATAAAAAAACACATCTGATTTCAACTAACGTTGTTATCAGATGTAACCAAATCATAGGAAACATCTGAACCCCAAATTCAGACATATCCTTTTTTTATCATATGAAGAATTCCTTCACTAAATACATTCTAACAAAAATAATAAAAAAAATCAATAATTACCTAAAAGTTTATAGAAAATAAAATTTTTTCTTGATAAAACAATAAATATATGTTAAAATTACACATGTAAAGGAGGTAAACTATGAAAGCAAAAAATAATTTCAGAATTTTGTGGCACTATTTGAAAGATGATAAACTAAAGTTATTCACATACTTAACATTAGTTATTTTAACTTATATCCCGGGACTTTTATCCGCTATACTTTGGGGATTCGCTTTAGAACATCTTACAAATATGAATTTTAAGATGTTTTTATTTTTTCTAATACTTTGGGAAGGATTATATATTTTATTTTATGTAATACTATCTACCCCAAGGGATTTTCTATATAACTATTTAGAAATAAAATTTTCAAAAAACGTCTTAAAAGACTTATATCATAAAATAACAGAACTACCCGCAATCGCATTTGAAGAAATAGGAGTAGGAGAGTTTATAAGCAGAATGGTAACAGATCCAGATAGAGTAATGGAGTTGCTCGCTAGACTAATCAAAATGACATGCAAATCAGTAGTAGTGATAATAGTACTAGTAATCGCAGTAAAAACATCATGGATATTAGGAATTGAAATAATAATATTTGGAATAATAATGGGATTTATTTCAACAAAATTCCTTCCAAAAATAAAAAAATCACAAGAAAAAATAAAAAAAGAATCAGATCAATATGTTAAATCGGCAACAGAAAATCTAACAGGAATAAGAGAAATAAAGGCACTTAATATAAAGAAAAATATAGAAAATAGAATGTTTAAAAACTTTGATGACTTATTTATAGAACAAAAGAAAATAAAAAAATACGAAGCAATATACTATAATTTAAATAACTTAATATATTTTATATTACAATTCATAATACTATTTACAAGTGGATACCTTTTTATAACTGGACAAATGACACTCGCAATATTTATAGTAATAGAATCATATATCTGGAGAATAGATGATGTAGTAGAATCCATTAGTGACTTCGGAATAAACTATAACAAAGTATCAGTTTCACTAAAAAGAATAGACGAAATAGTAAATAATAGACTATACAAAGACGAAAAATTTGGAACAAAAGAACTAAAGGATACAAAAGGAAGAGTAGAATTCAAAGACGTAAAATTTAAATACACAAAAGATGAAGATTACACACTAAAAGGACTAAATTTAACACTTGAACCAAATAAAAAAATAGCCATAATAGGAAAAAGTGGTAACGGTAAATCAACAATATTTAACCTCCTACTAAGATACTTTAACGTAACAAAAGGTAATATTACAATAGACAATATAAATATAAATGATTTAACAGAAGAATCATTAAGAAATAATATTTCAATAATAAGACAAACACCATTCCTATTTAATATATCAATAAAAGAAAACTTTGAAATAGTAAAAAAAGATGTAACACTAGAAGAAATAAGAAACGTATGTAAAAAAGCATACATAGACGACTATATAATGTCTCTACCAAAACAATACGACACAATAATTGGAGAAGGTGGAGTAAACTTATCAGGAGGACAAAAACAAAGAATCGCAATCGCAAGAACACTTATGCTTAATACAAAAATAATACTATTCGATGAAGCAACAAGTGCTCTAGATAATGAATCACAAGAATACATAAAAATGACAATAGATAATCTAGTAAAAGATCATACAATAATAATAGTCGCACATAGACTATCAACAATAATAGATGCAGATATAATACACATAATAGATAAAGGACTCCTTGTAGAATCTGGAACACATAAAGAATTACTAGAAAAATCTAAAATATATAGAAGTCTTTATAACACTGAAATGTAAGAACAAATTATTGTTCTTTTTTTCAAAATTTGATACAATACAACCAAGGAAGTGACTAACTATAAGAAGTCAAGCATTTTTTTATAAAAAAGTTTATATAGTTTTTCGTCCACTCAAAAGGCCTTCAAAAATACCAATTTTTTTTGAAGGTAGATAAGCAACAAAGTACAAC
>Ga0247611_10002162_pt1 | contig 32777 bp, 28 predicted proteins | sample 177DNAGHGhighgp2_FD_192422 | JGI IMG/M metagenome (GOLD analysis project Ga0247611, IMG submission 192422) | Sheep rumen microbial communities from Palmerston North, Manawatu-Wanganui, New Zealand - 1770 DNA GHGhigh gp2 | ecosystem: Host-associated > Mammals > Digestive system > Stomach > Rumen... | reverse complement strand
GGTAATCATAAGGCTCGTTTCTTTTTAATATTTTGGTTTTCAATTGCAAAGATACGAAATTTCTTATGATTACCTTCTTTTTTTCTGATAAAGTTATTAACAAAGTTATCCCGAACTCACGCATATAATGCAAAATGGAATACACATTAGGTGCAAAAAGACTATCGGGTGCCTAGTAGTAAGAATGCACACCGACACGCTACGAAGGCGGAATAGTAATCTTCTGAGAACAATCCAGCTTTGCTTCCTGTTCACTTTCAAATCACTCTTTTTTAAGGCATTCTTCACTGCTGTGGTGAGTAGAAGCTTACTAAGGGATTATTAAGAGCTTAAGAGTTAGCGAACCTGGAGTGGAGATGGAAAGTTGATTTCTGAGTCATTTTGTGCCGTACCATGCTCGTTTCGACAAGTAGGTCGGCACGCTGTATTGACGAAGCAGGGATGTTGCTGACCCGATACAGGGAACTGCGCAGGAACACTCAAAGAACTAAGTTGAAACGACGGGACAAAGGGTAGAGATAGAGGCTGTTGATGTACCGATGATTTCTTAATGAATGATAAAAAATGCGGGATTTGAGAGAAAAAGTTTGTGGATTTGAAAATTAGTTGTATCTTTGCAATCTCTTTTGTGGATACTGTGTATCCGTAAATGTGCAATAATCAACAAATAAACAATTATAAAGCAAATGTACGCAATTGTAGAAATCGCAGGAAAGCAATTCAAGGTAGCTCAAGATCAGAAGATCTTTGTGAACCGTCTGCACAATGACGAGGGTAGCGAGGTATCTTTTGACACCGTGATGCTTAAAGACAATGACGGCAATGTGGAGGTTGGACAGCCTTATATTGCTGGTGCTAACGTAAAGGCCACCGTGCTGAAACACCTCAAAGGTGACAAGGTTCTGGTGTTCAAGAAAATCCGTCGTAAGGGTTATCAGAAGATGAACGGCCATCGTGACTATCTGACTCAGATAAAGATCGATAGCATCAATTAATTAAGTAGAGTAACAAACCTTTTAAAAACATTCATTATGGCTCACAAAAAAGGTGTCGGTAGTTCCAGTAACGGTCGTGAATCCGAAAGCAAACGTTTGGGTGTAAAGATTTTTGGCGGTCAGCACTGCGTTGCTGGCAACATTATCATCCGTCAGCGTGGCACTGTCCACAATCCCGGCAATAATGTAGGTATGGGTAAGGACCACACCCTTTATGCTCTCTGCGACGGTACCGTCCAGTTCAAAAAAGGACGTAAAGACCGTTCGTTTGTTTCGGTAATACCCGAAGCTGCCGAATAAATCAGGTAATCCAAAAGAAAGAAAATAGCGTGCCTTCCGGGGTGCGCTTTTTTTGTTTGTGGTTGGAATAGATTTCTTTGGCGGATTGGTATTTGGGTTTGTCAGTATAGGGGAAGAGCGATGTGTGGAGTGAGGGTGAAGAAGAAATAGACCGATATGCGGGAAAGATATGATAGGGGTGTGCAATAAATAGAACGGTTTTGCGTTAAGGTGACGATGAGCGAAAAAGTACCATATATAATTGCAGGTCCTTGCAGTGTGGAGAGCCGCAGCCAGTTGTCTGAGGCTGTGGCAGCTTTGAGCGCGATGCCACAGGTGTCGATGATACGCTGTGGAGTGTGGAAACCCCGTACCCGGCCGGGAGGATTTGAAGGCTGGGGAGAGGAAGCATTGGAATGGGTGAGAGAATTGCGCGAGGAGATGAAAATCCGCAAGGAGATGCCGTTTTGCTGCGAGGTGGCAAAACCCGAGCATGTGGAGAAAGCCATAAAGTATGGAATGGACGCAGTATGGATAGGGGCGCGAACAACAGCAAATCCGTTTATGGTACAAGAGCTGACCGAGGCATTGCGTGGCACGGGATTGGCAGTGTTGGTGAAGAATGCGCCAAGTCCTGATGTGCGGTTGTGGATAGGCGCGTTGGAACGCTGTATGCAGGTGGGAATAAAGGATGTTAAGGCTGTGCACAGAGGGTTTGATGTGTTTAAGAACGATAATTACAGGAATAACCCTTTGTGGGAGATACCGATTGAACTGCGCAGGCGGATGCCTGAAGTACCAATATTGTGCGACCCGAGCCATATTGCCGGGCGGAAGAAGCCGTTGCTGATGCTTGCCCAGACAGCGATGGATTTGGGCTTTGAAGGGTTGATGGTGGAGTCTCATCCCAACCCGGCTGAGGCGTTGACCGATGCCGAGCAGCAGGTGACCCCGGAGGAACTGGGCGAGATGTTGGGGCAGTTGGTGCTGCGGAGCACGGACAGTCGCAAGGCGGACGAGGAGCTGCGTGTGTTGAGGGAACAGATAGATCATCTGGACCGCCAGACATTACAGATATTGGCTGCCAGGTTCGAGGTTTCGAAGCAGATAGCGCGAGTGAAAGCAAAGGATAATCTTGCGGTTTTTCAACCTAAGCGTTGGGACTCGTTATTGCAGCAGCGGATGGATACAGCACGCGAATTGGGTTTGCGTGAGGAGTTTGTGAAGGAGATGTATGAGAAGATACATGCAGAGAGTGTGCGTGTGCAGACGGAGTATACAGATTCACTGAAAGAGAGTAATAATCAATAGTAATAAACAATATAAACTCTATATAGAAATGAAAATTCGTTTTTTGAAACTGAAAAATTGGCTCTTGTTGACGGCAATGGGATTGTTTGGTGTGACAGCTTGCCAAAGCAGCAAGTCGGCAGTGAAGCCGGAGGAGGTGAACGGCAAGAATGCATCCGAAGCATCCGAGGAGATAGGGAATGCGGTTGTGATGTACGGTACTCCTACGGTTAAATACGACACACAGGAACGCTCTGAAACAGCATTGATGTATGGTGTGCCCACGATGGATTTTGTGTTGAAAGGAAAGGTGAAAGACGAGAAGGGTAACCCAGTGAGCGGAATGCAGGTGATTTTGGTAAATGGTACGGTGGATATTACTCCCGAGTCTATGCAGGAGGATAATCCCTATGTTCAGGATTATATCGCTGAGGCTTCGGATTTGACCGACGGGACGGGTAATTTCGAGTGCCATGTGAAAGACGTTCCGAGAGAGGTCCAGCGTGTCATTATTCGCGATGTGGACGGTGATGCAAACGGGAAGTTTGAGTCGCAGATGGTGGAGATTGCTTTCACAGAGGCCGATCAGACCGGAGAACGCAAGGGTTGGTATATGGGTACCCGTACCAAGGATGTGGACATTACTGTGAAAAAAGTGTCGGAAAAGTAAGAACAGGATTTTGCAGCAGCCTGCCTTGATTGCCATTTTCGGAGAGAATCGGCGAATGGTAGTATGTGGTTAATTACACAGAGGTTGAAAAACAGGATAGAATAAGAGAGCTGATGGATTTGAAACAGGAACTGTGGCGTCAGTATCGCCACAATAATGCGAAGTTGCATCCGCTGCGAACCCTTTTCTGGGAGTGTACGCTGAGATGCAATATGCATTGCAGGCATTGCGGTAGCGATTGCAAAGTGAGTGCCGAGACCCCGGATATGCCGGCTGCTGACTTTTTCAGGGTGATAGACGAGATTACCCCACATGTGAACACTCATGAGGTGTTTGTGGTGTTTACTGGCGGAGAGGCGTTGCTGCGCCCCGACTTGGAGGAGTGTGGGTTGGAACTATATAGGAGGGAGTATCCGTGGGGGGTGGTGAGCAATGGCTACCTGCTTGACGAAAAGAAACTGGATGGATTGCTGAGAAGCGGGATGCATTCAATAACCATCAGTTTGGATGGTTTGGAAGAAGAACATAACTGGATGAGGCAAACACGCGGTAGTTTTGCCCATGCCAGCGAGGCCATCCGGCTGCTGGGGCAGGAAAAGGATTTGCTTTGGGATGTGGTGACATGCGTAAATCCACGAAATTACGGACAACTGGACCAGTTGAAGGAATACCTTATATCGTTGGGCACGAAAAGATGGCGACTGTTTGCCATATTCCCGATGGGACGTGCCGCAAACGACCCCGAACTGCAGTTGGGGGATGATATGTTTACGGGTGTGCTGGATTTTGTGAAACGCACGCGGGAAGAAGGCCGAATAATATGCAATTATGCCTGCGAGGGCTATTTAGGACCGTATGAAAAAGAGGTGAGGGATTTATACTTTTATTGCCGTGCGGGTGTTGAGGTGGCGTCGGTGCTGTGTGACGGCAGTATTTCGGGCTGTACGAGTATCCGCAGCAATATGCATCAGGGCAATATTTACAAGGATAGTTTTTGGGATGTGTGGGAAAACCGTTTTGAGCAGTATCGCGACCGTAGCTGGGCCCGGAAGGGTCAGTGCGCCAAGTGCAAGGTGTGGCGTTATTGCGAGGGAAACGGGTTGCACTTGTATGACGACAACGGTGATTTGTTGTCGTGTAGCCTGCACCGGATTGTTTAATGACAGGTGGAGATTAGTTCTGCCAGTTGGTTGAGGTCTGGTTTGTCGGCAGGGAAGATAATATGGGCTTTTTTGTAGTATGGCATTCGTGCGTCGAGTTGCTGTTGGATGTATGCGGCGCGTTCTTCTTCGGTTTTGCCGGCGAGTATGGGACGTGGTTTTTTTGATTGGGCGGCGCGGTGTAGGAGGGTTTCGACCGAAACATCGAAGTAGATGGAACACCCATGAGTGTTTATCCAATGCATATTGTCGAAATGGCAGGGAGTTCCGCCACCAGTGGAAATGACCACATTGTCTTGGTCGGCAGTGGTGTGCAGTAGTTTCTGTTCCAATTTGCGGAAAGCATCTTCACCATAGTGTTTAAAGAAGATAGGTATGGACGTGTGGAACTGGGTTTCGAAGAATTGGTCAAGGTCGAGCCATCGATAGCCCAGTTTGATTGCCAGTTTATGACCGATGGTGGTCTTGCCACTGTACATATAGCCGACGAGATAGTATTTCATGATAGCAAGGAAAGATTATTGACCTATTGGGCGGGGTGTTTTGCGCCTGAACGCTTGCCGCAAGGCAGGAGAAAGGGCGGAGGAGTCGGTCCAGAGGGAGTCTTGGATGATGGGCAACGGGTAGGTGTATTTAGCATTGCCGGCAAAGATTCCGAGGCCTCCGTGAATGTTGGAGTAGGTGGGGGCGGGTTCTGTGATGAGCTGGGTGATGCTGGTAGATTGGTTGAGCGATTGGAGATAGCGCAGGCGTTCGGGGGTGATGGTCTCGATATTGAGTATATACTGGTGCAGGAAGTATCCCACCTCGTTGGTGTCGCGCAACATCATGAGATAGAGAGTTGTGCTGATGTTTTGTCCATCGAAGGCTTTATCGTCGGTAAGCAATTGTGTGAACATAAAAGTGCCGAGAACATCGGCGGTGGCACTGGAGAAAAAGTCGTCCGACTGGCTGGCAAGAGAAGTGAGGCGTGGGTCGGTGCAGAAAAACATGGTGGTGTGGACAGTGTCGATAGTGTCGTATTTATCAAGAAATGGGATATAGCGGCACCCGCTGTCGCGTTGTGATATAGAGATGCGGTAGTAATCGGAATAATTGGGGTGGTCGTCGATATTGAATCTGATTTTCTTAAAGCGGAAAGAGCTATTGGTGTCGATAATTTGCGGGGTGCTGATGCGTGGCTTCCGTGGGATGAAGGTGGAGGCTGTTACTGAATCATCGCCCACCAGTATGCGGATAGAAAGTTGGTCATCTTCCTGAGGGATATAGTCGAAGAAATAGTTGCAACGGTTGATACGGGTGGGTTGGTATTGGCGGCCATTGACAAAGACTGTTATGTCGGCATCCGAGACGGGATGGTAGTTGCTGGTGTCGAGGAATAGGTGGCTATAGGAAAAATTGACAAATAGTTGTTTCTCGGCCGAGGGCACAGCGTTGAGTACCAGCACGGGCTGAGATGAAGAGGGGTCGAAAGGGATGATTTTCTCGCAGGAGGAGAAAAACAATGGCATCCAAATCAGAAAGAGGACGATGGATATGCGGGTGGATTTATGCTGTTTCATATTGATATGTGATTAAAAATATAACGTGTAGGCCACAGAGGGCAGGATGGGGAAGATGGAAAGCTGCATGAGGGCTTTGCTGTAGCCTTGGTAGGAGTATTGGCTACTGGTGTAAGTGATGTAGGGGTTTTGCTTGTTGTAGAGGTTATAGACACTCACATTGATGGTGCGGTGGCAGTTTTTGCGTTTGAATTTGCGGTGGAAGTTGACGCTGATATCGGCACGATGGTAGTTGGGCATGCGGAAGTTGTTCCGGGAACTGACATAGGAGAGAGTATTGGAAAGGTTGGAGTTGCCGTCGTAGGCATCGGGGTCGTCGGAAGCTACGGGATATTTCTGCATGGCGAGGGTTGCGGTGTTGCCGGAGCAGAATACCCATGTGGCGCTGGCATCGCACCAGTCGGTGAATTTGTATGTCAGAACAATGGAGAAGTCGTGTCGGCGGTCGTATTTGGCGGGGAAGGGATTGCCGTTGTTTAGTTCCTGCCCGGGGCGGTTGAAGAGGTGTGTGGTGCGGCTCCAGGTGTAGGCGAGCCAACCGGTAAGCCGTCCAAATGTGCGTTGGGCAAGGAATTCAACGCCGTAGGTCCAGCCGTCGCCGATGCATACAAGGTCTTCCCAACCGGCAGTGGAGCCGAATGTGGTGACTCCGTCACGGTATTCGATGATGTTGTTCATGTGCTTGTAGTAACCTTCAACACTGAGGTCTACAATCATGGGGATGGTGTAGTTTATTCCGGCGGCCACTTGTTGTGCAGTCATGGGTTTGATGCGTTTGGTGGAGGGTACCCAGAGGTCGGTGGGGAGGCTGACGCTGGTAGTGGAAAGCAGATGCATGTATTGCGACATATAGGCATAGCCGAGTTTCACAGAAAGGTTCTCGCCCAGAAGAGCACGGCCGGAGATGCGTGGCTGAAGGGATGGATAGAAGATATTCTCAACCTCGAAAGCACTGAAGTGGAGACCGGCGTTGACTTTGAAGATGTCGTTGATGCTCCAGTCGTCCTCGGCAAAGGCAACCAGTTCGTTGGCACGTGTGGTATCGTCGCGTAGGTTGGCCTCTATTTTCCAAGGTTCGGTCATTTGTATTTGGTCGTAGTAGTCGACGCTACCAGTGGCCACGCTGGGGATGATGCGGTGACGCGTATAATAGGATCCGAATTGTATGTTGTGTTCGGGGAGAGGTGTGTAGGAGAAGTCGAGCCGAGTGGTGAGGTCTTGTATACGGGAAAGGTAATTGCCTGTGATTGTGGAGTTCTGCACGCTGTCTGGGGTAATCTGGGCGATTTTTTCTATGCCCACATTCATGGTGTTAGTATACTGAGTGTAGGATAGGCTGAGATTCATGAACAGTTTGGGATTGATGACGTAGTTCCAACGGAGGCCACCCACGATGTTGCCCCAGTTGTTGGTGTAGTCGAGGTATTGGTCTTCGGCCAGACTGCTTTCGGTACGCAGGCGGGTATAGACATCGTCGTTGCCCATATAGAAAGTGGCATGCAGACGGCTGCGGTCAGAGAATTTGTGAGTCAGTTTGGCATTGGCGTCATAGAAGTAATAGCCTGCTGAAAGCTTGGTTTTACCGTCGACATCGGTGGCGAGCTTGCGGATTAGGGGCCGCATAAGGAAATCGGCGTAAGTACGCCTTGCCGATAGACAAAAGGTGGTTTTCTCTTTGATAATAGGACCTTCAAGGTTGAACTTGGCCGAGATGGCGCCCAGCGAGACGTTGCCGTGGATATGTTTGTCATTGCCATTATTGGTTGTGACATCCAGCACACTTGACAGCCTGCCGCCGAACCGTGCGGGGAAGCTGCCTTTGAAAAGGGTGACGTTCTTTACGGCGTCTGCATTGAATGCAGAGAAGAAGCCTCCTAGGTGGTTCACGTTGTAGAGCGGAATGCCGTCGAGAAGGAACAGATTCTGGTCGGGGCCGCCGCCACGCACATACATGCCTCCTGTGCCCTCGTTGCCCGATTGCACTCCTGGTAGCAGCTGGATGGCCTTGATGATATCCGCCTCACCAAAGAGGACAGGCACAGCCTTGAGTTGTTCGACGGGCATTTCGAGAGCACTCATTTGAGACGATTCGCGTGAGTTGATGCGTTCGGCAGTGATGACAACTTCGTTGAGTGTGATGCTGGGTCGGAGATTGTAGTTGCGTGAGGGGTTGCCGGTGAGGGGAACTGTGTCGTAAATGGGTTCATAACCCACAAAGGTAATGCGAAGTAATGCTTCATTCCCTTTAAGGGTGAGGGTATAGCGACCATTGGAATTGGTGATAGTGCCTTTGCCGCTGCGGGTGTCGAGAACCGTGGCACCAATAAGTGTCTCGCCGGTGGATTGGTCGGTGATGGTGCCGCTTACTGTATGTTGTGCCCAAAGCAGGGTGGGACTCAACAGTAGCAAAAGCATGAACAGGTGTCGGGGCATTCTGATAAAAGTGTTGATAATGTTTTGTTTAATAATGGATGAATATAATTGGGTGCGATGTCGCACAGGGGTTTCAATACAAAGCGCCGCAGATGCATGCGGGGGTGGGGAAGAGTGAGGGTAGGAGTATTGATGACGAGGTTGCCAAAGAAGATAAGGTCGATGTCGATAGGGCGGGAGGAGTAGGTGCGGAGGTTGCTGGATGAAGGGAGGCCGATGCGTTGGCGGCCGAGTTCTTTTTCGATGAGGAGGGCGGCGGAGAGTGCTTGAAGTGGGGTAAGGTTGGTGTTTACAAGGAGGGCGATGTTGAGGAACGGCTGAGTGTCGGGGTCTTGGAAGTTGCCCCATGGTTCGGTTTCGTAAATATGAGAAGAAGCAAGGACAGACCCGATATGTTGTTGTATCAGGTCTGTCGCATTGCTTATTATCTGTTGGCGGTTGCCTTGGTTACCGCCGATAAGCAGATAGAGAGGTGACATTATTTCACTTCGTGTTGGATCAACCGCAGTGCATGAAGGATTCAACCAGGCTGAGAATCTTTTCCGGGTCGTTGCCTATTTCGGCACGCAGGGTGCGGTCGTTGTAGGAACGGAGTTCTTTCAAAATACCGTCAATAAGGGCGGGGGCAAAAATGCCTTTCTCTTCATAGATGGCGCGGTCACGCTCCAGCAGGTCGGCGCTTGCGGCACAGCTATCGGGCAACACATCGAGACGCTTCAGCACCTCTTCGTGCTCAAAGATATTCACGCTGACATAGCGGTCTTTGGCATATTGAACTGCATTTTCCATCTCGAAGCCGTGACGGGCGGCAACTGTCATACCAGCCAACAAGAGATAGACATTGGCACTGCCGTCGGGAGTGCGAAGCTCGATGGTCTGCTTGTAGCTGAAATCCACTTCCTCGTTCTTCTCCAGAGGATTGCAATGAGCCATCATGTTGCCGCTACCTTTGGTCCAACCCAGAGGCACTCGCACCATGGCACTACGGTTGCGGTCGCCCCAGCAGATGTTGGTGGGAGCTTCCTGGTGGGGTACCAGACGGAAATAGCTTGTCGGGTTGGTGTCGCCGAATGCTGTGAGAGAACCAGCCAGATTCAGGATGCCGGCAATGGCTTTGTGGGCCACTTCGGTCAAGCCGTTTTCGCTGATGTACATATTTTTGCCATTCTTGCTGATGCGGGTGTGGATGTGCATACCGCTGCCTGCTTTGCCCACAGTGATTTTGGGTGCGAAAGTGACGGTGATACCATACTGGTAGCCCAAGGTGCGCATAATCCATTTGGCTATCACCAATTGGTCGGCAGCATCCTCCAGAGTGGTGGGGAGGAATTCTATCTCATTCTGCTCGTACATGGTGTCGCCAACACAGAAGTTTCCTACTTCGCTATGGCCATATTTAATCAGTCCACCGCTTTCGGCAATGAGTTTCATGGCTTCGGTGCGGAAGTTCTCGAATTTGCAGAAGGGGGAAGAGGCGTGATATCCACGCTGGTCGGCAGTAAGATATTGCTCCTCCTTGGGTGCGATGACGTAGTACTCCAGTTCGCCCATCACTTCGAATTCCATGCCTCCTGTGGTTTCACGGAATGCCTTGCCTGCTTTGGCCAATGTGTATTCTGGAGCCATTTCGAAAGGCTCTCCGTCCTTGGTGTAGAAGTTGCACAGCAGGTCCAGTGTTGGCAGTTCTGCGAAGGGGTCAAGGAATGCAGTGCGGAAACGGGGTATTACATACAAGTCACTGCTACCGGCCTCCAGGAAGGGGAACAGGCTGCTTCCGTCCACCCGCTCGCCGGAAGTGAGAATTTCATCGGCATGTTGCAGGCTGTTTATTACAAAATTCAGCGTCTTCAAACGCCCGTCGTTCGCCATGTAGCGGAACTTGATCATCTCTATTTCGAACTCCTCGATGACCCGGAGGATATCAGCTTTTGTGAACTCGCGCATGGGCTTTTGCAGAAATTGCACCAGTCGGTTCGGGTTAAGTTTCAGTTCTTCTTGTGTCATATAAAATATTTTTTTTGAATTGGGACTGCAAAGATACGAATATTTTTCGTATCTTTGCAATCTCAAACGAAAAATTATTTATTATGTTCAAAAAAGAGACTTATGTTGCTCGCCGTGAGCAATTACGTAAAGACATCGGCCATGGTATTATTATCATTCAGGGCAACCATGAAGCACCGTGCAACTACCCTGATAATACTTATTGGTTCCGTCAAGACAGTACTTTTTTATACTTTTTCGGTCTTCAGCGCGAAGATTTAATCGGTGTACTCGACTGCGATAGTGGAAAAGACTATGTTTTCGCCAACGACTACGACATTGACGACGTTATTTGGACGGGTCCGCTGCCCAGTGTCAAAGAATTGGCAGCAAGTGTGGGTGTTGAAAACAGTGGCGACTTGGCAGCGTTACAAACATTCTGCAACAATGCTGTTTGTCAAGCCCGTCGCATCCACTATCTACCTCCCTATCGGGCCGACAACCAGCGTCAGCTCAGTCTCCTGCTCGGTCTCCGTTACGATTCGGTAAAGACTCATGCCTCTATGGATTTGATTCTTGCCTGTGTCAAACAACGCAGCATCAAGAGTGACGAAGAGATTGTAGAAATTGAGAAAGCCATTGCCACAGCCTACAACATGCATGTGGGAGCCATGAAGATGGCTATGCCTGGCCGCTATGAGTATGAGCTGGCAGGTTTCATGCAGGGCGAAGCATGGAAAGGCAACGGTCCTGTCTCCTTCCCAGTCATTATGACTATTCACGGCGAAACACTCCATAATCACAACCACAATCACAAACTCGAGCTTGGGCGTATGCTTGTGATGGATGCCGGCTGCGAAACTGAGATGAGCTATTGTTCAGACATTACACGCTCTGTACCCGTGGGCGGACGTTTCGATGCACGTCAGAAAAGCATTTACGAGATAGTCCTAGCCGCCAACCTGGAGGCCATCCGTGTAACCCGTCCGGGCATCACCTATCAAGAAGTTCACACTGCCGCCAGCCGTGTATTGGCTCAGGGCTATAAGGATCTTGGCATTCTTCGTGGCAATATCGACGACATTGTGGCCAATGGTGCACATAGTCTCCTCATGCCTCACGGTCTCGGCCATATGATGGGTCTTGATGTACACGATATGGAGAACTATGGCCAGATTAACGTGGGATACGATGATGAAACACGTCCCAGCACTCAGTTCGGGCTTGGTAGCCTACGCTGCGGTCGCAGACTGCAACCCGGCTTTGTCATCACCGATGAGCCCGGTTGCTACTTCATCCCTGCTCTTATTGATCAATGGCGTGCCAATGGCACTAACAAGGACTTCATCAACTTCGACGAGCTGGAGCATTGGAAAGACTTTGGCGGCATCCGCATCGAGGATGACATCCTTGTCACTTCAGACGGTTGTCGTGTCCTTGGCAAACCCATTCCCAAGACAGTTCAGGAAATAGAAGCTACAATGAATAGCTAATCATCTTTCCTATTTACCTGGATGTAACAAGGGTGTTGAGCCGATTGGTTCAACACCCTTGTTTATTATTGGTAGTGATTGTTGCCCTATCCAGTTAACCCAAATCGGTCATTGGGGATTATGACAGATTAGCATGTGAAAACCTACTGGTGTAGGTTCGCTGTAGGTTCGCTCTACCTTCGCTCTAGGTCCGTCCCCCAGAGCGAACCAAAGGCGAATCCAAATAGTCGCTTCAACAGGATTGGAAATTCCCCGTGCTACAGCTACAGTTGCTACAGTTCCATTCATCCCAAATCGGTCATTTGTGACTACACCCAGTGCGGTATCACCCAAAGTGGGTTTTCGAGCTGTAGCAACTGTAGCGTAGCACCCGCCACATCAAGCTACTCACAGAATCAGTAGAAGACAGTACGGGCCTTCAAGACTCACCTCAACGAGGCGAGAAATATAACCCCTAATAACCGAATTGGTTTTAGTCAGACTAGTCCCACAAGCATACCTTGTTGTATGTTTTGCGTCTTGTTTCGTTCTTGTTATTCACAATGGTGAAGCCGTTTTGGCGTATACTGCCTATGTATTCTTTCTCGGGCTTGTATTTTAATTGTCCCAGTAAGTCGCCTTCATAGTTGTATGTGGTGATTTTCCCTTTGTCGTCTACCAAGAAAAAATCATCCCCCCATCCTACAACTTCTCCTTTAGTCCTTACGGTGCAAAGCATTTTGTTCCCTGCGCCATATACTTTGAATTCGTTACCTTTGGTGTTGACAATATTTTGGATTATACCGGAGGAAACAGTTTTCTTCTTATTCTCCGGCTGTTTCTTTGGTTTTGTGCTTTCGTTCCTAACTCGTTTTGTGTTGACAGTGTCTCTGGTAACGCCGTGCTTTGCCAATTCCATGTCAACTTCATGTTTTTTGTTTCGCTTATCGTCTTTATACGAAATATAAATACCCACTATTACAATCAACACCAATAAAATTATAAAAAAACCATCGCCCATATATTTACAATATTAGTTTGATTATTTGTTTGTTAATAAATACGAATGTATGAACCATTCATAATGCAAATATACGTTATTTCTTTTATTTGAAAAAGAAAATAGCGATTAATGTAGCAAAAATATTATCATCCAAGGATATTACCCTATCAGACTTATACTGTCAATCTGACCACTCAACGTCCCACATCGACCAATTCTGACTGTCCTCGATTTCTCTCAGCAGTCGTGACTGTGGCAGTGGGATAGGGGAGTCTCCATCTCCAGGGTGCTGTGGGCTATTCCTTCTTTTTCGAGCATCTCTTTCAATTGGTGTGTTGTTTTATCCAATTGTTGACAATCGGCTATAACAACATGTGCGGTCAGAGCGGTTTCGGTCGTGCTTATGGACCAAATGTGTACATGATGCACATCCATCACTCCTTCTTGTTTCATCATCTGCTCCACCACTTCATCCACTTCAATTCCCTCTGGCACAGCATCTACACTCATTCGTAGACTCTCCGATAGCAACTCCCATGTCGACACCAGTATCACTCCGGCTATCACAAGCCCCATTATCGGGTCTATTATCGTCCATCCGGTATAAGTAATCACTATGCCGCTTACAACTACTCCGGCCGAAACCAATGTGTCTGCCAGCATGTGCAGGAACGCCCCACGGGTATTGATATCGTGCTGCCTACGCGAAAGCATCCATGCTGTCAGTCCATTCACCAATATGGCTACTACTGCTGTCCAAGTTACCAATGCCCCATTGACATCGGCTGGATGCGAGAATTTGCGAACACTCTCCACCAAAATTCCCCCCACAGCCACCAACAATATAATGGCGTTCAGCAACGAAATCAGAACAGAACTCTTTTTATATCCATACGTATACCGTTTTGTGGCATGGGTCTGCGACAGTTTCAGTGCCACCATTGCAAGCAACAGGCAGAACACGTCACTCAGGTTGTGCCCGGCATCCGACAGTAGTCCCATCGAGTGCCCCACTATGCCCGCCACTGTCTCTGCACCCACAAAAAGCAAGTTCATTACTATGGCCACCACGTATATTTTCCCCATTTCTCCGGCAGGAACATGATGGTGGTGATGATGTCCATGACTGTGGTGATGCCCCTCTTCGTGATGGTGCTCATGACAATGGTCGTGGATAAGTTCATCTTTGTGTAGATGGTTTTCTACAGTATTATTTTGATTGTTTGATGTTTGCATAGTATTTTATTTTTCTTTTCAGCATACAAAAGTATTCCTTTTCCCATTCCCCCACAATCGCTATTTCTCGGTATAATTGCACATTCGATTTGGCGATGCAACAAAAACGTAACAATTATTTAACCGAAAAGTAACCGCTGTTTTCCTCCCGCTTGCTATTTTTGCAATGTCGTTTGGATGTCGTCCGCACATTAGGGGAAATCAATAACGGCATTAATTATAAACAATTAGATTACACACATTCTATTCAATTACTATCATGCATCTCGGTCAAATCCTGATCATCATTATCAATTTTGCAGGCGCTCTTGCCATTTTCCTTTTCGGAATGAAACTCATGAGTGAGGGTCTGCAGAAGTTTGCTGGCAACAAAATGAGGTCCATCATTGGCAAGGTTACCAGCAACCCGCTTCGTGGCATTCTCACCGGTGCCGCTGTGACTACTGCCGTCCAGTCCTCTTCGGCAACCACAGTCATGGTGGTTTCGTTTGTAAATGCGGGTCTGCTCTCCTTGGCAGGCGCGGTGGCCGTAATCATGGGTGCCAACATTGGCACCACCGTCACAGCATGGATTATCACTCTCTTCGGTTTGGGTGAGAGCACCAGCGCTTTCTCTCTCCCCATGTTGTTGGGCGCGGTAGCTCTACTTTTCATGTTTGCCAAGAGTGACCGTCTCAAGTATATAGGTGAGTTCATTATTGGTTTGGCTCTGTTGCTTGTCGGCATGACCTTTCTCCAGAAGGCAATGCCCAATCTTGAGCAGTATCCCGACTTTCTGGCTTTTCTTGCCCGCCTGTCCGATTTCGGCTTCTGGTCCATACTCATCTTTATCCTGATCGGTGCCTTGCTCACCTGCCTTGTCCAGGCTTCCGCTGCCATGATGGCCATTACTCTGGTTATGTGCTACAATGGTTGGATTGGTTTTGATGTTGCTGTGGCACTTGTCATGGGCCAGAATATCGGCACCACCATCACTGCCAACATTGCCGCCATGGTGGCCAACACCAATGGTAAGAAAGCGGCCCGTGCCCATTTGGTTTTCAATGTTATTGGTGTCCTTATCACCTTGGCGGTATTCCGTCCGGTACTCGACCTCATCGCTCACTTCACTGTTGGCATAGTGGGCAGCAGCCCTTACACCGCAGTCAATGCCGCTGGCTATAGTCCCAATGCCATTCCTATGGCTCTGTCACTTTTCCATACCTTCTTCAATGTGGTCAATACATTCATCTTGGCTTGGTTTATCCCCGGCATCCTCCGCATTGTCAACTGGATGGTCAAAGGTCAGCCCGAAGACGAGGAATACATATACAAACTCAAGTACATCGGTGGTACTTGGATGAGCACTGCCGAACTCAACCTCCAGGCTGCCGAGCGTGAGATTACCGAGTTCTCAAAGCGTATCCTCCGCATGTATTCGTTCCTGCCAACTCTCCGCACCGCCAAAACCGACGAGGAGTTTAATCAAACCTTGGAGCGTATCGAAAAGTATGAGGAGATATCCGACCGTATGGAAATGGAAATATCCTCCTTCCTCACCCGTATTGCCGAAGGCGACCTTTCGCATCAAGGCTCCCAGCGCATCAGTGCGATGCTCTGTGTGGTGGACAATCTTGAGAGTATCGGCGACACCGTCTACCAAATTGCCGCTACACGTAAAAACAAACGTGAAACCGCCGTCCATTTCGACCAGCATCTAAACGACAACCTGGAACACATGACCTCCTTGGTGCAGCACTCCCTCGACATCATGGATGCAAATCTCAACAACGACTACTCTCATGCCGATATCCTTCATGCCACCGAGGCCGAGGAGGCTGTGAACCACTACCGCGACACTCTCCGCGACGAGCATCTCGACGCTCTCAAGCATGGCACATATAATTTCGCCATAGGCAATGCATACAGCAGTCTCTATGCCCTCTACGAGAAACTGGCCGACTATGTTATCAATGTCACTGAGGCCATCAGTGTGAAATTTGTTGAGAAATAGCTGCCCGATAATCCGGCCAAGCAATCCCAACGGTGATTAGTACATTTACCTAATCACCGGTTTTTTTTCTTTGTATATAGAAAAAAGTGCGTATCTTTGCACATTATTTCACCTTTAAACATTGTACGTTATGATGAGAAAATGTTTATTATTCGGGCTTGCCTCGTTGTTTCTCTTTGTGGGCACCCTTCATTCCCAAACACGTATGAACGTTCCTAACGGCAGTTTTGAACATTGGACCACCCAGTCCGGCTACAACATTTCTGTGCTGGGCATGTCCCTTCCAGTGTACGAAAGCTATTCCATACCCAACGGTTGGAATCATCTGTCATATCCTGTCAACGAGAGTTTTTCGGTGTATGGCACTTCCATTTCCATCAACACCTCACTTCCCCTAATCAAAGTGAGCCAGGAGACGGGCGTTGTCCCCGACAGCAGTTATGCAGTCAAGTTGCAAAGCTTCATGCTTAACGACATAGTCACTGGTCTTGTCTATACTCTGGCCGCTCCCCAGCTCGACACCATGCTCACTCAAACCGTGTTCCCCAGCATCCTCTCAACCGGTGCTGTCAATCTGGATACGCTCATACCTATTGTCACCAACCTCTTCTCCAACTTCGACAGTGTGGAAAGCATACTCATGTCGCTGGCCTCTATCAACGTCAACAACATGGTCTCTGGTGGCATTGCCCTAGGTGGTTTCCTCCCCTCCCGCATGACCGGCAGTTATAAATACCATGCTGCTGGCAGTGGCGACAACGGAGGAGTACTCCTGCTTGGCACACGCTACAACTCCACTACCCACCGTCGCGATGTGGTGGGTGGGGGTGTCAATATCGCTCTAAACGATGTTACCAACTACAGCCCGTTCACTGTGGACTATATTTCGCTCCACGACCTTGATGCCTCTTTCCCCGACCAAACTCCCGACTCACTGGTCATTCTGCTACTTTCTTCGGCCAGCACGACCATGCAACAGGGCTCCTGGCTCTGTGTTGATAATCTGGCCCTTTGGAACGACACTACCGTGGTAGTGGACTCCAGCACCTGTGCCGACATAGTGGCTCTTGCCGCCACTCCCGATATCCACGAGGCCGTTCTCAATTGGAGCACCACCGATGTGGTGAGTGGTTTCGACTTGGAATACGGCCCTGCAGGGTTTGCCCGCGGCAGCGGCACAGCAATGACCCTCACCAACAATACTGTATCGTTCAGCGGCTTGGATGCCAACACTCTTTACGATGTCTACCTCCGCACACGCTGCAATGATGGCATTTATGGCGACTGGACTTCAATCCAGTTCTCCACCCTTCCCGACACTTGCGCCAGCGTGCGTTGGATTGAGACGGTCAATGTGGCGGGTTATGATGGTCCTTTCCCCCAGATAGAATTGCAATGGCAGGGTGGATCCCAGCCCGACCACTGGGAAGTGGAGTACGGTCTGCAAGGCTTCGAACTGGGCAGTGGCACCTTGGTTGAAACCAATGCGACCAGTTTTGCCATCTATGAGTTGGAAGAGCAGGGAGTGTTACAACCCAATACTTGGTACGACTTCTATGTTCGCTCTGCGTGTGAAGGTGGTGTGTATGGCGAGTGGGACTCGGTGCACTACCGCACATTCTGCGCCACCGTGGAAGACGTTACGCTGAATGACGAAAATATAAGCGTCAATGCTGACAATCTCATAGAGGGCTACAGTGTGACATGGGTTGACAATAGCGGCACTAATCAGTGGTTGGTGGGCTATGGCTCGCCTAATTCTACTATGCAGACTGTGACGGTGAATGAGCCTATGTTCCAGTTGCCACCCCTTATGCCCAACACACGTTATGCAGTGGATGTTATGCCTCTGTGTGGAGAGGGCAACTATGGTGATGTGCGCTATGTGGAATTCACCACTATCACTGTCGGCATTGCCGAGGCTGATGCGTTGTCGTTGTCGGTCAGCCCCAATCCCGCCAATGGCCGTTGCACGGTGACTCTTTCCGACAACGCTCCCGCTCTGCTGAAACTCTACAGCACCGATGGCCGGTTAATCCAAACTATAAACTATTCCGGCTCCCCCGTCGAGCTGCTTCTGCCCGCTCAGGGAGTGTATCTCTTGCACGCCACTTCCGCCAACGGCACTTCCATGCTCAAAATTGTAAACAAGTAATTCCATTTGTAAATGACTCTGTTTTCGCACTATCTGGCCTGCTGCTCACTGATATCCCTATTGGTGGGCAGTTGCTCCTTTCCGGCTGCCCGGACTGAGGCCGACTCTACCGAATCTTTCCCAACCTCACTGGAGCTTCCAAACCATGATAATGGTGAGGATATTATATGCTACGAGGGTTTCACTGTGTCGTACAACCATTCAACCCTCATCCCCAACTGGGTGGCCTATCAACTCACTGCCGACGAACTCGACGGATACTACAATAACAAGAGTTCCATTTTCAGTCGCGACCCCAATTTGAAGGGACGTCAGGCCTCGCGCGAGGACTACTCCCACTCTGGATGGGACAAAGGGCACATGTGCCCCAAAGCCGACCTTAGGTGGTCGGAAAAAGCCTACTGGCAAAGCCATTATTTTCCTAATATATGTCCGCAAAACCACAATCTCAACGGAGGTGACTGGAACTCGCTCGAGAAATCGGTTCGCCGTTGGGCTAAGCGTTATGGATGTGTGTGGGTGGTGTGTGGCCCTGTGATAGACTCTTGCCGTTATGGCACCATCGGAGATGCTATGGTGCAGGTGCCCGATGCCTTCTTTAAAGCTGTCCTGGTCCACGACGGTTCTTCGTTCCATGCTGTGGCGTTTGTCATGCCCAACCGTTCGGGTCACCAGTCTTTGCGTCGCTATGCCTGCACGGTCGATCAGCTTGAGTCAATCCTTGAGCGTGACATCTTCCCGGCTCTCGACGACGATGTGGAAGCCTCGGTCGAAGCTTCCTCCAACTGGAAGGCTTTCGGCTTTTAGCTTAATGGTCTCTGTACTATAAGAAGTGGGTGACTCAGAATTTTCCTGAGTCACCCACTTTCAGTTTGTTGTCTTGGGCTAAATGCCCGTTATGCTGGCTCCCGGAGATGATGCAGCCGAAGCATCCGGCCTATCGGCTCGTGTCTTCGGTGGCTCCAGTCTTGGCGCGGCTCTCCAATTCCATTTTGCCAAAACGCAGCGTCAGGCCGAAACTAATGTATCGGCTGGTCCACTTATAGTTCGACGTGCTGCTGTTGTAGGGGTTGAGCTCGGTGGTATTCCAGCTGTTCCAGTTGAATATATCGTTGCAGTTCAGATAGAGTGACAATTTACGGTCGAAGAAGTCGGCACTGGCGCCCAGATTCAAACCCTTACGTGGCTCGTCCAAACTCATCAGTGACCACGCGCTCAGTCCGCGGCTGCTGTAGTCGCCCGAGGCAAATACCTCTACTTTGTTCCACAACTTGGTCCACACTCTTATCCTCGCGTTCCAGGAGGGAACACCGTTTTCAACAGGATTCTCGTTGGGCCGCAGCTGCAGGCGGTACCATCCATAGGCAAAACCACCGCTCAGACGCACATTAAACAACGCAGAGGGACGGTACATAATGTTGAAGTTCAAGTCAAACCGGCGGGTGTCTCCAACGTTGTTGGGTTTTGAATAGGTCACTACCCGTCCAAAAAAGTCTACATAGCGGGCATCGGTCAGTATGGAGTATTCGTTTATCTTGGAACGGAAACTGCTGTTCACCCCCACCGAGCCGAATTTGGTGAAGAACTTGTTCCATGAGAAATCGACATTGTGATTGTAGATTGGTTGCAGTAAGGGGTTGCCGGTCGAAAAGCTCTCAATGCCGTAATCCTCGTATGTCGAATATTCTGAAGCATCCGGGTGGTCGGTGCGCATCACATAGCTCAAGCTGAAGTTGTGCATGCTCTTGGTGCTGTAGCTTAAGTGGATGGAAGGTACTGGTGCCCACGAATGTGTGTCTACGTCGTATTGCGGTTTATACAGGTGTTTCGAGGTACTGTGACTATAATTGAGTCGCATGCCCAGTTTCAGGGAGAAACCTCCCCATTTGCGTCGCCAGGTCAGGTAGGCTTCGGCACTTTGTCTGTTGTCGCGGGCACTGTCCGAACGGAGCAAATCCGTGCGCCAAACATTATCGGCGGTGAGTGTGTCGCGCAACTTGTAGTGGAAGTCTCTTCCCAGTCCCAATTCCACGCCAGCTTCAATCTCGCCGTTCTTGCTGTAGGGTAGCGAGTAGTTGAAGCTCAATGAGCCGTTTCCGCTCATTTGGTTGCTGTTTGAATTCTGGTCGTAGTTCAGCTGGGTCTGCCTTTCGTAATGTCGCAGGTCACTGCTCTGATTTTTCCAACCCCACCAGCTTCCGTTTGTCGAGATGGAATATTGGTGTCCCTCGTTGTTGAACTTGTGTGTATACCACAATCCCCCATATCCACCGTGGTTGAACGAGTTTGCCTTGCTTTGTGTGATGTAGTTGAAATTGGCGGGATCAAGGTTGGGAAGCATAAAGTCGGTGCGTATGGTAGTGTCGCTTTCGTTGCTTCTGCGCCAGCCGGGATAGGCGCCAAACCATCCGTTAATGCTGTTCATCGAGTCAAATTCATAGCTGGCGTTCAGGTTGCCCCAGATGTTGTTACGTCTCGAGATATCCGTACCGCTCGTACTCCATATGCGGGCAGTGTCTATGGTGTTGTGCATCATGTGGCCCGACTGTGATTCTATGGTGGTGTTGTTCGCCCCGCTGTAGCTCAAGTATGCACTGATGTGCAACTTCTCGTTGCTGAAAACATACGACGCCCAGGGCGAGATAGATGGGCGTGATGTGCCGTTGGCTCCGAAACTTACAAACGAATTGCGCATCATGCGTTGGTTTGTCACTATGTTCACCACCGGGCCGTTACTGCCGTAGCGTGCCGATGGGTTGCGGATTACTTCGATGCGGTCTATACTGTTGGCGGGCAGAGTTTTGATGTACTGCTTCAGTGCTTCCCCTTCAAGGTTCGACGGGCGGTCGTTAATCCACACCGTCGCTGTCGCGCCGTTCAGCGTCACGTTGCCTTCCACATCCACCTCAACTCCCGGGGCGTTCTGCAGAGCATCGCTGGCGTTGCCGGTCTGTATCGTGGCATCCTCGGCCACATTGTACAGGTCTTTCTCGCCGTCTACGGCATAAAGCGGCCGTGTGTCCACTATTTTAATCATATCAAGCAGCATGGCACCTTCGCTCAGCTCGATGGTACCCATGTCGATGGTGCCCAGACCTGTGGGTCCCCCGTAACGTGTGTTCGGTACTGCCACAAATATTGTGCCATATCCCATGGCGGAGAGACGGAGCACTGTGGGTACGGTATCGTTCTTCAGGCTGAATACACCCTTTTCGTCCGTCACCGTTCCCCGGACAAAAGTGCTGTCTTCGGCGCGCAACATGGCCACATTGGCATACATCAAAGGCTGCTTGTCCTTGTTGCTGACCATTTTACCGGTCACTACGTGTTGTCCCGCCGCAGCCAGCACGATTGCGGTGAACAATAGTGTCATAATGGTTTTTTTCATTTTTTCGCTATCTATTATTCTTTGTTGTGAAATCTTTTCTATCTATCAATTAATTGGATTACACCTCTTTGCGAAAAGGAAATGTGGCTTTTTCCCCTTCCGCAGGCATCAAAGATGACGTGCAAAGATACATACTTTTTGTTATATGGGTATTGTTTGCTAATATTTTTTTTCTCTCGAATATTCTTACTCTCAACCCACCACCAACAGTTTCGCTGCCGCGCCGTTCCGTCAGCATCCCGCCTCCTTTCCCGTTCAAGTGCAGCTTCGCTATCTCTTCATCTCTTATTAAGCCTCTCATAAGTTTCTCTTAAGCGTAAGACACAATAAGAATTAAGTATGTAATATACAAGTGCTTATATGTTAGCGAATTTGGAACAAGGCGGGATTGATTGGCGAGTTGATGTGTATGTGATTGATAATTGGTGGGTAAAGATGGGGACTATAGGCGATGGGCGAGAAGGGTTAGTGACGGTTGGGTACGGGATGGTTCATCTGCTTTTCATGTGTATGACTGTCGGTTTGGCTATTTCGGCTTGTAATGGAAGCGGGTGGGTTGGTTTTGGGGAACTAGTGCAGGGAAGGGTGGACGCGGAGGAGAGAGTGGTGAGGGGTGAGCGGACAGCGGTTGGGGATAGAATGAGGGTGTGAAAATAGTGTAGGGCGTGGGAGGATGCAATTGCAGCGGTTGTAGGTGGGGTGGAATTATATTTTTAAAAAGGAGTGTAAATATCGGGAAAATTATGTAAATTTGCAAATGGAAAATTGTGGGCATTGCCCACACAATTGTTTATGTGGTAAAGAGATGCAGCGAAATGGTGTGAAATAAAGGGGTGTGAAAAAGGTGTTGAGGGTTTGAAATATGAGGAAAAATGCGGTGGAGAGGTTGGTGGTTGTTGAAAAAAAAACATCATTGAAATAGTGGTTGGAGAAGGGTGCTGAGAATTGGGTGAGGAGCGGAGCGACTGGCGGAGTGGAAGGAGGATGTGAGGGGATATGCGGAAGCCGGGGATAAGGGTATTGAGGGACTGGAGAGGTGGCAGAGATGATGTTTGAAGAATGGACGCGGGGTATGGAGAAAGGTAGAGGAGAATGGCTTTTGTGGTAGAGAAGAATGGTTTTTAGTACAAGAAACAGAATAAATTAGATATAGTGAAATGATAAAGATAAAAAAGGGCTTGGATTTGCCGATAGAGGGAGCTGCGGAGAAGCGCACGACGGATGCGCGCAGTATAGCCTGCTACGGTATTAAGCCTACCGATTTTGTCGGCTTGGTGCCCCGCCTGTTGGTAGGAGAGGGTGATGAAGTGAGGGTGGGGGATGCCTTGTTTTGCGACAAAAGAGATGAAAGAATCCGTTTTACATCGCCGGTTGCAGGCCGTGTGAAGGCTGTGGTGAGGGGTCCGAAGAGACTTCTGCTGGCGGTGGTGGTAGAGAAACATGACGAGCATGCATTGCTTAGGTTCGATGGCGACGTGAAAGAGCGTATGATGCAGACCGGTTTGTGGACCGCTTTGCGTCAGCGTCCGTTCGGAACGGTGGCCAATCCCGACGACCGGCCGAAAGCCATTGTGGTGAGCTGCTTCGACAGTGCCCCGTTGGCACCCGACTACGACTATGTGATGCAGGGCCGCGAAGAGGACTTGTGGGAGGGACTGGAGGCTTTGAGCACACTGACCGACGGCAAGCTCTATGCCTGTTTCAAGGCTGGACAGCGGCTGGGCCGCGAGGCTGAGAAAAGGCTGGTGAATAGCGGGCGCATTTCGGTGGAGTATTTCGACGGTCCTCACCCGGCAGGTAACGTGGGTACTCAGATTGCGCATCTGTGCCCCATAGACAAGGGTGATGTGGTTTGGACGATGGGAGTGCAGGACGCTGCGGTGCTTGGACGCTTGATGAGAAGCGGTGAGTACTGTCCGGAACGCCTGTTGGCTGTGGCTGGCCCTGAGGTGCGTAGCCCGCATTACTACCGCATTGTGGCTGGAGCCTGCGTGGAAGGGATTGTGAGTGCGCAACGCAGCAACCCCAACTATCCGGCATTGACCAACGGAGAGAAGGTTGAAGGAGTCAGGGTGATTTCGGGCAATGTGTTGAGCGGTAGTTGTATTGAGGATGACGGTTTTGTGGGTGCATACGATAGTTTGTTAACCCTGATGCCCGAAGGGAATTACTACGATTTTATGGGCTGGCTGCTGCCGGGACTGAACAAGTATAGTTTCTCCCGTACGTTCTGGAGCGGATTTGTGCCGTCGTTTATGCATGATATTTTCGGACAGGTTCCCCGCATGATGGCACCCAAGTTCGATACTAACATGCACGGCGGTGTGAGACCGTTGGTGTTTACAGGCAATTTCGAAAGGGTGTTTCCCTTTGATATCTACCCGTTGCAACTGCTCAAGGCCTGCATTATAGGCGATATTGACTTGATGGAGAAACTGGGAATATACGAGGTGGAGCCTGAGGATTTCGCTCTATGTGAGTATATTGACCCATCGAAGACGGATATACAGCCTATCATCCGCGAGGCGTTGGAAAAATTAAGAAAGGAGGCTTTGTGATGTTTGACAATTTAAGAGGATTTATAGATAAGATAAAGCCCAACTTTGTGAAAGGCGGCAAGTTTGGCTGGCTGCAAAGTACGTTTGAGGCTTTTGAGACTTTTGCTTTCACTCCCAACACGGTTACGGCAAAGGGTAGCCATGTGCGCGACGGTGTGGACATGAAGAGGGCAATGATAACTGTGGTGATAGCGTTGGTGCCCGCTTTGCTGTTCGGCATGTGGAACATCGGGTACCAGACTATGCTTCACGGTGAGAATTGGCCTTTCGAGCCGGGGACTGCCGCCAGCTGGTGGTATTGCCTGTGGTTCGGCTTTTTGCGTATGTTGCCCTTGATAGTGGTGAGTTATGTTGTGGGTCTTGGCATAGAATTTATGTTTGCCCAGATACGCCACCACGAGGTGAATGAGGGCTTCTTGGTGACGGGATTGATAATACCGATGATAGTGCCGGTGACTACGCCCTTGTGGCAGTTGGCTCTGGCAGTGGCTTTTGCTGTGGTGATTGGCAAAGAGGTGTTTGGCGGAAGCGGCATGAATTTCCTGAACCCAGCATTGGTTGCGAGAGCATTCCTGTTTTTCAGCTACCCAACCCATATGTCGGGCGACCAAGTGTGGATTGCTGCCGATTTGTGGGGGACAGATGCCATTGCGGGTGCCACCACTATGGGAGAGCTGGCCACGGGTATGAGTCCGTCGGCCTCGGCATTGGATATGTTTATAGGTACGGTGCCGGGCAGCACTTGCGAGACCTCGGTGATTGCCATATTGCTTGGTGCATTGGTGCTGCTGGTGAGCGGCATTGCCAGCTGGAGGGTGATGCTGAGTGTGGTGCTGGGTGGCGGAGCAATGGGTCTTCTCTTTAACGCCATCGGTGCCAACGACTATATGCAATTGCCCTTCTACTACCACTTCCTGATGGGTGGCTTTGCCTTCGGTGCGGTGTTTATGGCTACCGACCCGGTGACCTCGGCACAGACCAATGCGGGCAAGTGGATTTACGGTTTGCTGATAGGAGCTTTTGCAGTGATGCTGAGAGTTCTGAATCCCGCATACCCGGAAGGAATGATGCTGAGCATTCTGTTAATGAACTGCTTTGCACCGCTGATAGACCACTGTGTGGTGCAGCGTAATGTAAAGATGCGTGAGAGACGCGCTTTGGGAAAGGAGGTGAGACAATGAAAACATTCAGCAACAGATATATTTTTATATACTCGACAGTGCTGGTGGCGGTGGTGGCCGTGATATTGGCGGTCGTTGCCACATCGCTGAAACCGATGCAGGAGCGCAACCAGCGGGTGGAGACCAAACAGATGCTGCTCCGCACGATAGGAGTGGCAAGCACGAAGGCGGATGCAGAAGAGCTGTATTCGAAATATATCAAAGAGACGCAGACCGAGGACGGGAAGCCGTACTTCCTGTTTGACGGAGGCGTGGTGATACCGCTGAGGGGAACCGGTTTGTGGGGACCCATCTGGGGTTATATGGCCTTGGACGGAGAGGGCACGGTGCTGGGTGCCGTGTTCGACCACAAGGGCGAGACTCCCGGACTGGGTGGAGAAATCTCTACCGACAAGTTTGCCGCGCGTTTTGAGGGTAAGAAGATGGACACACAGCCCATCCGCTTGAAGAAACATGCCAACCCGCAGGACAACTACGAGGTGGACGCCATAAGCGGAGGCACCATGACCAGCAACGGTGTGACAAACATGCTAGCAGCAGCCTTCGAGGACTATTCAACACTACTTAGCAACTTTAACCCGGAAGCCGGGTTGCAAACAACCAACAGCCATGAGCAATAAGAATTGGAAATTGATAACGATGCCGTGGAACAAGAACAACCCTGTGACGGTACAGGTGTTGGGTATCTGCTCCTGTTTGGCAGTGACGGCGCAGCTGAAGCCCGCCGTAGTGATGGCATTATCGGTGACGGTGGTGGTGGCTCTTTCGAACCTCATCATCTCGTTGATGCGTAAAACTATACCGCCACGTATACGTATTATAGTACAGCTGGTGGTGGTTTCGATGCTGGTGGTGTTAGTGGACCAGTTGTTGAAGGCCTATGTGTATGATGTGAGCAAACAGCTCTCGGTGTTTGTGGGGCTGATAATTACCAACTGCATAGTGATGGGACGACTGGAGGCATTCGCCATGAGTAACCCTCCGATTCCCTCGTTGTGCGACGGTATAGGCAATGGACTGGGATATAGCATTATTCTGGTTACGCTGGGTTTTGTGCGCGAGCTGTTGGGCAGCGGTACCGTATGGGGATATCCCGTGATGGAAAAATTGGGTATTTATAATATCGGGTATGAAAACAACGGATTGATGATAATGCCCCCGATGGCACTGATATTGGTGGGAATAATCATCTGGATACAGCGCACCCGCAACAAAGACCTATGTGAATAAGAAAGAGATGTGACAACAAGTCGGTAGCCGCTGATGCGGACCCGCCCATGACACAGTGGGTGTTGCGGAACGGCGAAGGACGATAAAAATACATTCAGAAAATGGAATACATCAATATATTCATCAAGTCTATTTTTGTAGACAATATGATTTTCGCCTTCTTTCTTGGCATGTGCTCGTATTTGGCAGTGTCGAAGACGGTGAAAACGTCGGCGGGTTTGGGTATCGCCGTAACATTTGTGCTTTTGATAACCGTGCCCATCAACTGGGTGGTCAACAAATATATGTTGGCTCCCGGTGCGTTGGCATGGATAAGCCCCAAGCTGGCCAATGTGGACCTCTCGTTTCTGAGCCTCATCATGTTTATCGCCGTGATTGCGGCCATAGTGCAGATGGTGGAGATGATAGTGGAGAAGACATCGCCGGCACTATACAACTCGCTGGGTATATTCCTGCCCTTGATAGCAGTGAACTGTGCTGTGATGAGTGGGTCGCTTTTTATGCAGGAAAGGGCATATAACTTCGGAGAGGCGGTGAGCTTCTCGCTGGGCAGCGGCATAGGCTGGTTTTTGGCCATTGTGACCATTGCAGCCATACGCGAGAAACTGCGCTACTCGCATATCCCGCCAGCATTGAAGGGTGTGGGTATCACGTTTATAATTACAGGACTCATGGGAATGGCCTTTATGAGTTTTATGGGAATAAAATTATGATGGAGCAGGCTCCAAGGTTATTAACACAAAAATAATATGACTACAACAATACTTACTGCACTCATTGTCATCGTGGCTGTAATACTGCTGCTGGTGGCATTGTTGTTGTTCCTGCGAGCCAAGTTGATACCGCAGGGCAATGTGACCATCACCATTAACGACGATAAGAAGTTGACTGTTCCGACAGGGAACACCCTTATATCCACACTTGCCGAACAGCAGATATACCTGCCGTCGGCCTGTGGCGGCAAAGGGTCGTGCGGACAATGCAAATGCCGTGTGCTGGAGGGTGGCGGTTCCATCCTGCCCACAGAGGTGGGATTCTTTACCCGCAAGCAGATACAGGACCATTGGCGTTTGGGTTGCCAGGTGAAGGTGAAAGAGGACTTGAAAATAGCAGTACCGCCCTCGATTCTGAGCATCAAGGAATACGAATGCACCGTGATTAGCAACCGCAATGTTGCCACATTCATGAAAGAATTCAAGGTGCAGCTGCCTGCCGGTGAGCATATGGATTTTGAACCTGGCTCGTATGCACAGATAAAGATTCCCAAGTTTGACTTGAAATATTCCGATTATGACCGCGATTTGATAGGTGCGGAGTATCTGCCTGCATGGGAGAAGTTCCATATGTTCGACCTCCGTTGTGTGAATCCGGAGCCGACAGTGCGTGCCTACTCTATGGCCAACTATCCCGATGAGGGCGATGTGTTCATGCTCACCGTCCGTATCGCAACCCCACCGTTCAAGCCGGACCGTTCAGGATTTATGAATGTAAATCCGGGTATAGCCTCATCGTATATCTATTCGTTGAAGCCAGGCGACAAAGTGATAATGTCCGGTCCTTATGGCGATTTCCATATCAAGAACCATCCGGCAGATATGCCCAACAAGCCCGAAATGATATGGGTGGGTGGCGGTGCCGGTATGGCTCCGTTGCGTGCCCAGATTATGCATTTGACCCGCACGTTGAATACCCGCGACCGCAATATGCATTACTTCTATGGCGCACGAGCTTTGAACGAGGTGTTCTACTTGGACGATTTCAGACAATTGGAAAAGGATTTCCCCAATTTCCATTTCCACTTGGCGTTGGACCGTCCCGACCCGGCAGCCGATGCGGCAGGAGTACCTTACACTGCGGGGTTTGTGCATAACGTGATGTACGAGACCTATTTGAAGGACCATCCCGCCCCCGAGGATATTGAGTACTACATGTGTGGTCCCGGCCCTATGAGTTCGGCAGTGGTGAATATGTTGGACAATTTGGGCGTGGCACCCGAGAATATTTTGTACGACGATTTTGGAGGAGGCGCACCCAAGAAATAAACAAATCACAGTGTTGGGGAACGATATCCAATAATTAGGCTTACGAGTTTGGTTGTGGAGCGGACCGACAAACAAGACAATTTTAATTATAATATAAACCCAAACATAGCAATAATGAATTTACCAAAAATCCATTCCATTTCCAAGAAGATATGCGTGGCACTGCTGGGCGGTTTCCTGCTAATCTTCTTGTTGTTCCATGCCTGTGCCAACCTGTGCATATTGCGTCATGACGACGGTGCATGGTACACTGCTTTTTGCCACTTTATGGGCACGAACTATATAGTCAAGGTGTTCGAGGTGGTGTTGATAGGAACTATCCTGCTCCACATCTGTTTCACTGGATGGCTGTGGCTTACCAACCGACTGGCCAGACCGGTGCGTTATCACCAACAGGGGAAGAGCAAGACCCATCCGGGGTCCAAACTCATGATGTGGACCGGTATCCTTATTTTCGTATGTCTGTTTGTCCACTTCACCGATTTCTATTTTGTGAAAATGGGATGGGTGAAAGGCGATTACATGGTAAAAGTAGACAAGCTTGCCACAGATGATGCCATGGGAATGATGGAACTGGCATCGAATATGGAAATGACTCCGGAGGAGCTTATAAACTACTTGGAAGAAAACGCAAGCTCGTATGCCGAGACTGAAGAAGAAATGGCCGAAGCAGAAGAGTATGTGTCTAATCTGAGAGACCAGCTGGGAGTGATGAATATTGTGCAGAGAGCCTATGATGAAGGTAATCTGAGCGCAGACAAGAAATGGATACGCCACCTTACTTACGATGAACGCCAGTTGTTGCGCGAGGTGGCTCCAGAGAGCGACCCCGAGCCTGACTTCTATTATATGGCCCGCGAGAAATTCAAGAACCCCTTCATGGTGTTGTTCTATCTAATTTTCTTTGTGGTTGTGTGGATTCACATGCGCCATGCATTCCCTTCGGCTTTCCAAACATTGGGATTGAACAATTATAAATACAACAAAGCCATTGATGTGATTGGGCAGATATACGCATGGGTTGTGTGTCTGATGTTCGCAGCTGTGGTGATACTGGTTTACCTTGGCTTGTAGCCAACTGAACGGAACTGCCGACAGTTGCATGGTTTTGCTTCAGCAACAGCAGGAATGTTAATGTATTATTTTAACAATCAACAATCGACATGAATTTAGATTCTAAAATACCCGAAGGTCCCCTTTCAGAAAAATGGACCAACTATAAAGCCAGTCAGAAGCTGGTGAATCCCGCCAACAAGCGGAAAATAAATATCATTGTTGTTGGAACCGGATTAGCCGGTGCCTCGGCCGCTGCTTCTTTGGGAGCAATGGGCTTCAAAGTGGATATTTTCTGCATTCAGGACTCGCCGCGCCGTGCGCACTCCATCGCTGCACAGGGTGGTATCAATGCAGCCAAGAATTACCAGAATGACGGCGACAGTGTGGAGCGTTTGTTCCGCGACACCATTAAAGGAGGTGACTACCGTGCCCGTGAGGCCAATGTGTACCGTTTGGCCGAAGTGAGTGGCAACATTATTGACCAGTGTGTGGCGCAGGGAGTTCCCTTTGCCCGCGACTACGGTGGATTGCTTGATAACCGTTCGTTTGGCGGTGCACAGGTGAGCCGAACATTCTATGCTCGCGGTCAAACCGGTCAGCAGTTGTTGCTGGGTGCTTATGGTGCACTGAGCCGTGAGATAGCCCGTGGCAGTGTTACACTGCACGAACGTCATGAGATGATGGACCTGGTGGTGGTGCCCGACAAGGACGGTAAGCCCCGTGCCCGTGGCATTATAGTACGCAATTTGGTAACCGGTGAGCTGGAACGCTATGCCGCCCATGCTGTGGTGCTTGCTACAGGTGGTTATGGCAATGTGTATTACCTTTCGACCAATGCCATGAACAGTAACGGAAGTGCGGCTTGGGTATGCCATAAGAAGGGTGCAGCCTTTGCCAACCCCTGTTTTGTTCAGATTCACCCCACATGTATCCCTGTGCATGGTGACTATCAGTCGAAACTTACCCTTATGAGTGAGAGTCTGCGCAACGATGGCCGCATTTGGGTACCCAAGAAGAAAGAGGATGCCGAGGCAATTCGTCGTGGCGAAAAAGGCCCCAACGACATTCCCGAAGAGGAGCGCGACTACTATCTTGAACGTCGTTACCCTGCATTTGGTAATCTGGTGCCCCGCGACGTTGCTTCGCGTGCCGCCAAGGAGCGTTGCGATGCCGGTTATGGTGTAGGTTCGACAGGCCTTGCTGTATACCTCGATTTTGCCGATGCCATTCAGCGCTTGGGACGCGATGTTGTGGAGCAGAAGTATGGTAACCTCTTCCAGATGTATCAGAAGATTGTGGACGTAGATCCTTATGAGAATCCCATGATGATATACCCCGCAATCCACTACACTATGGGTGGTCTTTGGGTGGACTATGAACTACAAACCACTATCCCTGGTCTCTTTGCCGCCGGTGAAGCCAACTTCTCTGACCATGGTGCCAACCGTCTGGGTGCATCTGCATTGATGCAGGGATTGGCCGACGGCTATTTCGTGTTGCCGTATACTATGCAAAACTATTTGGCTGACCAGATTTATGTGGGCAAGATTTCCTCTGATACCCCCGAGTTTGACCAGGCCGAGAAGGATGTTCGCGAACGTTTGGACGCTCTTATGGCCATAGGCCAGAAAGAACAGCCACACCACACCGTAGACCATTTCCATAAGGCTTTGGGTAAGATTATGTGGGAATATGTGGGTATGGCCCGCAACACCGAGAGTCTCACTATTGCCCAGCGCGAAGTTGCCGACCTTGAGAAACATTTCTGGGAAGAGGTCTTTATTCCCGGCAAGGTGGAGGAATTCAACACCGAGCTGGAGAAAGCCTACCGTTTGGCCGACTATTTCGAGTTGGCTCGCCTTATCATCGCCGATGCCATGCACCGTGAGGAATCGTGCGGTGGCCACTTCCGTACAGAACATCAAACAGAGGATGGTGAAACTCTTCGCGACGACGAGAACTTCATGTATGTGGGAGTTTGGGAATATCAGGGACACGATGTTCCAGAGACCATGTCGAAGGAAGACCTCAAATACGAATATATCAAGATTGCAAAACGTAATTATAAATAAGCCATGAAATTCAAATTACATATCTGGAGGCAGGAAAATGCCCGTGCCAAGGGCCATTTTGAGACATACGAAGTCGATAATATCTCGCCAGAGTGTTCTTTCCTTGAAATGCTTGACATTCTCAACGAACACTTGGTGAACGACCAAATTGCCCATCCTGTCTGTTTCGACAACGACTGCCGCGAAGGCATTTGCGGAATGTGTGGCCTCTATATCAATGGCAGACCCCACGGCAACGACGATGGCATCACTACCTGCCAATTGCACATGCGCAAATTTAACGATGGCGATGAAATATGGATTGAGCCATGGCGTGCCAAGGCCTTCCCTGTAATTCGCGACCTTGTGGTTGACCGTACTGCATTTGACAAAATTATTCAGGCTGGCGGCTATATTAGCACTACCACCGGAGGTGTGCCCGATGCTAACACTATTCCTATCGCTAAACACAAGGCCGACCAGGCCATGGATGCTGCTGCATGCATAGGTTGTGGCGCTTGTGTGGCAGCTTGCAAGAATGCTAGTGCCATGCTCTTTGTGGGTGCCAAAGTGAGTCATCTTGCCTTGCTACCCCAGGGCAAAGTGGAGGCCGCTGACCGTGTTAAGAAGATGGTGTGCAAGATGGATGAGCTGGGTTTTGGCAGTTGCACCAACACATATGCCTGCGAAGCCGAATGCCCCAAGCAAATCAAACGCCAAAACATAGCCCGTCTGAACCGCCAATGGATTGGATCCCTGTTCGGGCGTGACCGCAGAGATTAATATTGTCTTCTAATTTCTCCATCGGTGTTACCCCGTTGTGGATAGTGCCGAGTTTTTCAATAGGATATCTATGATTATATGGATATCCTATTGTTTTTTGACAAATACCATTGGTTGCCCGCTTGTGAATGTTACGTGAGTTCGGGATATTATAATTGCAGAATGGTGCAGTCTCACTCAGAAACAAGGTGCAATAGTAAGGCTCGCCTATGGAAAGGCGTTTGACATATGGAGCCGGAAATGAGGCTAAGGCTTAG
>Ga0247611_10002161_pt1 | contig 32786 bp, 54 predicted proteins | sample 177DNAGHGhighgp2_FD_192422 | JGI IMG/M metagenome (GOLD analysis project Ga0247611, IMG submission 192422) | Sheep rumen microbial communities from Palmerston North, Manawatu-Wanganui, New Zealand - 1770 DNA GHGhigh gp2 | ecosystem: Host-associated > Mammals > Digestive system > Stomach > Rumen... | reverse complement strand
AGCGCCGATACCCCCGTGAGCGTTTGGGAAGTGACCAGGGTGGTCAAAAAGGGAGGATATGGGAGAGATAAAGCAGATAAAAAATATCGGGGTGGACAAGCTCATTCCGTATATTAACAATGCGAAGGTGCATTCAGAAGATCAGGTCACGCGGATCGCGAGTTCGATTAGAGAGTTCGGATTCCTATCTCCGGTACTGATTGATAAAGAGTTCAACATCATCGCAGGACATGGTCGAGTGATGGCTGCGAAGAAGCTTGATATGGCAGAAGTGCCGTGTGTTTTTGTTGAAGGTCTGACAGATGCACAGCGGAAGGCATATATCCTTGCTGACAATAGGCTTGGCGAGTTGGCTGAATGGGATATGGATTTGGTAACGAGCGAGCTTGAAATGTTGCTCGATAATGATTTTGATATAGATTTGACCGGGTTTGAATTGCCGGAAGAACAGGAAGAAGCCGAAATCAAAGAAGATGATATTCCCAAAGAAGTCGAGACACGATGCAAACTTGGTGATTTGTGGGAACTGGGGGGGCATAGGCTTATTTGTGGAGATTCTACGGACGTTACTGTTATTGATAGGCTTATGGATGGGGTAAAGGCTGATATGGTGTTTACTGACCCACCTTACGGATATAATTATCAATCCAATATGCGCACAAAATCAGAGAAATTTGACGTATTAGAGAATGATGATAAAATATTAGACTTTTTCCCAAACTTGCTTGGCAGAGTAAATGGCTTTGTAATGATATGTACCACTTGGAAAGTATTGGATAAATGGTTGCCACTATTCAAACAATATTTTGATTTATCCAATATGATTATATGGGATAAAGGCGGTGGCGGTATTGGAGATTTAAAGCATACATTTTTAACCGATTACGAAGTAATTTTGTGCGCCAATAATGGAGAGAAAATCAGAGAAAAGCGTATTGGTAGCGTGTGGAGCATCGGAAAAGATAATGCAAATGATTACGAACATCCAACACAAAAGCCTGTTGAGTTATCCGCAAATGCAATTAGACATACAACCGATAAAGGACAAGTGATACTTGATTGTTTCGGCGGTAGTGGTAGCACACTAATAGCCTGTGAACAGACAAACAGAAAATGTTTTATGTGTGAGCTTGATCCGCATTATTGCGATGTAATAATTCAGCGGTGGGAAGATTTTACCGGGCAAAAGGCGGTACTTTTGAATGAATGAAACCGAAATCAAGGCAAGAGCCGAGGAAGAGCAAAACAGAATAATCGAATTGCTTAACGAGGTTGGAATATCGGCAAAGAAAATGAAACTACTCGAACCGATCGTTCTCAATACCGCCTGGATGAAAGTAAAACTCGATGATGCAAGAGAAGCGATAAAGAACAGCAACATCGTAATCAGCTATGACAATGGTGGCGGACAGAAGGGCATTCGCGAAAATCCGTTATTCAAAGGATATGAGAGCTTGTGGCGGTCATACATGGCAGGAATGGCGAAAATCCTTGATAGTTTGCCGCAGGAGCAGATAGAGCAGGTGGTTGAGATCGAAAAACCTGCAACGATGCTTGAATTAGTCCGAAACAAACATAGGAAGAACGCATGAAGGGTTCACAGGAGCCGAGAATACAGATCGAGCCGAAACGAACAGATACGGACGGAGCGGATGCGGCTCTTTTGATGGGAGCGTATGGCTGCACATTGGATCCTTGGCAACAGTTAGTGCTTGATTGTTGGCTCGGCAAAGACAAAGACGATAAATACACGGTGACATCAGCAGGCTTATCGTTACCGCGTCAGAATGGAAAAAACGTATGCCTTGAAGCTCGTGAGTTTTTTGGTTTGGTAGTCAACGGAGAAAAAATCCTGCATACAGCGCATCAGGTGAGGACGAGTAAAAAATCGTTCAGGCGACTTGCTGCGATGTTTACCGACAAAAAACATCCTGAAATCACGGATATCGTGAAAAATATCCGGTATACGAACGGCGAAGAGAGCATTGAGCTTGACAATGGCGGTTCTATTGAGTTTTCCGCACGTTCAAGGCAGGCGGCTCGTGGATTTGACGGAATATCGCTTGTTGTGTTTGATGAAGCGCAAGAATTGATGGACGATCAAGTTGAAGCGATCATGGCAACGTTGTCAGCTTCTCAAACAGGAACACGTCAGCTGATATATACAGGAACTCCGCCATATCCTACTTGTCCGGGTGAGGTTTTTCGGAGAAGAAGACAGGCTTGCTTAACAAGTCCGTCAAAACATGACGCATGGCACGAATGGAGTGTTGAAGCCGATGGCATTGCACAGATAAATGTCGAAGATAAAACACTTTGGTATATGTGCAATCCTGCGCTTGGCATAAGACTTGAAGAAGGATTCACAGAAGAAGAAATGCGGTCGATGAGTCCAGATGGCTTCGCTCGTGAAAGATTGGGATGGTGGAGCGCAAGAAGCGCAAACAAAGAAGATTATGCGATCAGCGCAGATGTTTGGGATGCTTGCTCATCATCAGCGGTTGCTCCGGAAGGTAAGACGGCCTATGGTGTCAAGTTTTCGCCCGATGGTGCAGAGGTTGCGCTTTGTGTTGCGGTCATTCCGGCAGATGGGCCTGCAAGAATTGAACTGATAGACAGAAAACCGACAGGATACGGCACACAGTGGCTTGCAGAATGGCTCAATGAGCGATACAAGCGGGCATCATGCGTTGTAATTGACGGAAGAAACGGTGTCGATGTTCTTGTGGATAAAATAACAAGCGTTTGGAAATATAAAGGCTCCATTATCCGTCCCACGGCCCGGGAAGTCATCGCCGCAGTCGGCACTTTGATGGACGCTCTGAACGAAAAAACGCTTACATGGTTTGAAAAACAGACGTTATTGAAAGAATCAGCCGTCTCGGCAACGAAAAGGCCGATTTCGGGCGGTTGGGGCTTCGGCGGAGAAGACTCCGCACCGATAGAAGCCTGTGCCCTGGCATTATGGGGCGCGAAAAATAGCAAAAGAGATCCAAACAGACAAATGCGCATAGGATGAGGAAAGCAAAATGCAGTTGAACATTGTACCACAGAGCATTATCGGGTTCGATCCGCATGAGGCGGTTCGATTTCAGAAGTTGCTGAATGTCTATAACAGCCATTCTGCCAACAATGCCAAAAAAGAGAAATATTACGAGGGACGCATCCGTCTGAACGATGTGAATCTCGGAATTGCACTTCCCGATGGCATGGCAAGGCTCGAGATCGGGTGTGCATGGGGAGCCAAGACAGTTGATGTCCTTGCGGCAAGGTCCATGTTTGACGGATTTGTCGGAGTAAACGGCGAAGATGTGGAACAGCTTGACCAGATAGCCATTGAAAACGATCTGATAGCAGAATATGCCAAGGCATGCCGGGACGAACTGAAATTTGGGTGCACATTTGCGACACTTTCCGCAGATCCGAAAATCGGATGCCGCATAAGGTTCCACTCTCCTCGGACATCAGCGGCCCTGTGGGATGGTGTCAAGGGACGTATCAGTTGCGGCTTTGCCGTCATCGACTCGGTGCCGGACGATAATGACCTTACATGGACACCGTCATTGATAAATTACTACACGGATGACTCTGTATGGGTTATCGAGAGCACACTCGCCGGATGGAGGGCTACGCAGTACATGCACAAAATGGGCAGACCGCTCATGGAGCCGCTCATCTGGAACGCGACAAGCAATAAGCCCTTCGGACGGTCCCGCATCAAGGAACCTGTCAGAAGGCTGATAGATGGCTATGTGAGAACGATAGCAAATGCGACCATCGGGTTGGAGTTCTCAACGGCTCCGCAGAAATATCTGCTCGGGATCACGGACGAGCAGTTCGATGCGGTTGTCAATGACAAGTTCCGCCAGTATGTCGGGAGCATCCTCACGGCGACCACGAACCCGGAGACAGGCGAAAAACCTTCTTTCGGTCAGTTACAGCAGGGAAGCATATCGCCTCATGTTGAGATGGTCAGAGTGCTCGCTACGCAGTTCAGCGCGGCCACAGGGTTATCTGTTACCGATACAGGAGTTGTCAATGATGCAAATCCGACAAGTTCAGATGCTATCCTGGCACAGAGTCAGACGCTTGTCTGCATGGCCGAGCAGTTGAATATCGGAAACGGTGACGCGCTCCGCATAATCGCACAGATGGCGCTTGCTATTGCAAACAACGTCCGACTTGACGAGCTTACGGAAGACCAGTTGGCGGTTGTGGCTCACTTTAAGAATCCGGCAATGCCTTCTGTGGCAATGACGGCAGACGCGGCCATCAAGATCGCTTCGGCCCGCGAGGGATTTGCTTCGACAGACACATTCCTCGAGATGATAGGCTTCGACAAGGCTGACATCCGCAGAATTAAGGCACAGGAGTCACGGATCAGGGGCATGGCAGTCCTTAACGAGATAGAGAATGGCAACGATATCACAGAAGGAATGGAATAGTTATATCGGAAGGCTCCGGCAAGTCAACAATAAGGCGGCTGACGAGTTCAAGAAGCTCATAATTGACAAGGGCGGCTATGGGAATATCGAGCGGCAGAAGCTTATTGACTATGCTTATGGCTTGACCACCAAATACGGAGAAGCTTCGGCGGCTCTGTCGGCTCAAATGTATGACGCAGTTGCAGAACTGTCCGGGGCATTGGTTCCTGCGGCGGTCCCTGCCGAGACGGCGGCTTATTCCGAGGTTGCAAAGACCGTAAACGGCATCATTAAGAATACCGGGAACGAGGATATACTTGCCCAGGGCATCGGAAGGCTCGTAAAAAGGGCAGGCGCAGACACAATGTTGTCAAATGCCTACAGGGACAGGCCGAAAGGCAAGGGAAGCAAGCGGAGGCACTCCGGAGCGCAGGTCGCATGGATCCCGAGCGGAGACACTTGCCCATATTGCATCATGCTCGCCTCAAAAGGTTGGCAGAATCAGACAGAATGGGCGGCAAATGACCATTCAGAGCATATTCATGCGAATTGTGACTGCACTTACATGGTGCGGTTTAACAATGATTTGTCTGTGGAAGGCTATGATCCGGACGAATACAGGGAGATGTATGATGATGCGGATCCGGGCGGAAGCAGGAAGGACAAGCTGAACGCTATGCGGCGCGAGGCTTATGCCGAGAATAAGGACGAGATAAACGCACAGAAGCGGTCAGCGTATGAGAAGCGCAAAGAGCGCGAATCAAGCGAAGCAGAAGAGATTAACGTTGATTAAGGCATCCGAGAGGGTGCTTTTTTCATACACAAAAGGCTACGCGAGCCTATCGCGGAAATACGTTTAAGAAACGGAGGACAACTGAATAATGACAAATGAAACTGTGAATCAGGACGCGGAAAACGCAACGGAAACGGCAGAAAAGACCTTTACGCAGTCGGAACTTGACCAGATTATTGGCGAACGGCTCAAGAGAGAGCGTGAAAAGTATCCCGACTATGACGCATTGAAGGAAAAAGCCGCAAAGCTCGACCAAATCGAGGAAGATGCCAAATCAGAGCTTCAGAAGGCACAGGAGAAAGCTGAGAAGCTACAGGCGGAGCTATCCACCATGAAGCATGCCGAAGAGGTCAGGGCGATTCGCGAGTCAGTATCCGCACAATTTGGAATTCCTGCCAACCTATTGAGCGGGGAGACCGCAGAGGCTTGCACAGAACAGGCGAAGGCCCTTCTGGAGTTTAAGTCATCCGCGCCGTATCCGAACATCAAGGACGGCGGAGAGATACAGAACACGATCAAAGGCAGTCCTCGTCAGCAATTCGCTGAATGGGCAAATGCCGCACTTAATTAACATGAAAGAGAGGAAATTATCATGGCATTAGTAGGAACCCCTACCAACAGGACAAGCATCGACCTTCCGGTTGACGTATCAAACGAGATCCTTCAGAAGACACAGGACTCATCAGCAGTAATGAAACTTGCAAGACAGATCGCACTCCCTGGAAGAGGAGCCGCTATCAACGTTATCACTTCCGACCCTACGGCTTCATGGGTTGGAGAAACATCTTCAAAGCCTGTTTCAAATCCTGGACTTGAAACCAAGATCATGAGGGCTTACAAACTCGCCGTCATCGTTCCGTTCTCGAATGAGTTCAGACGTGATGTTGCGGCTCTGTATGATGCACTCATCAACAGGCTCCCCGGAGCACTTGGTGCAAAGTTTGATAACACTGTTTTCGGTGGCACACAGGCTCCCGGCTCTGATTTCGATACATTTGCAAACTGCACACAGCAGGATATCGAGACAGACACATACGCAGGCTTTGTTGCCGCTGACGGTGACATCGCGGCTCATGGCGGAATCATGAACGGCATCGTTCTCGCTCCGCAGGGCAAGAGCCTCGTTCTCGGCGCAACCGATCAGAACAAGCGTCCTCTGTTTATTAACAACGTAGCAGAAGGAGCTGTACCTGTGATCCTTGGAGCAAGGACAGAGCTTTCAAAGGGTGCCTATGTTGCAGGAACCCCGAACGTTCTCGGTTTCGCAGGCGACTGGAGCCAGGCAGTATATGGAACTGTTGAGGGAGTTAAGATCGACTACTCGGCAGATGCAACGCTTGACATCGGTTCAGGCAACGTCATCAACCTGTTCCAGCAGAATATGTTCGCAGTTCGTGCAGAGATCGAGGTTGGCTTCCGCGCTGACACATCTGTATTTGATGCACTTGTTGACGCTTAATGGTTAAGCTCATCAACAAACACACAGGAAGCTTTTTCTGGGTAGCGGATGAGAGAGCTGAAGAGTATAAGGCGGCGGGTCACAAACTCGCCGCTTCTGCTTCAGTGCCTCAAAAACCTATAGAGGAGGCTCCTGTCAAAGAGCCGGAAAAGGCGGAAGAAGTCAAGGAAGTGAAAAAGACAGTCAGAAAGCCTGTCAGAAAAACAGTCAAGAAAAAGTGAGGTGGTACAGATGGCTTATGCAACAGTTACGGATGTCCAGGCGAGAATGACTCGCACGATGTCCGAAAGTGAACAGACCATGTGTCCCACGCTTCTTGATGATGCGGCGGTCATTATTGACAGTTATAACGCTTCCGCAGACGAAGAGGCAAAGAAGATCGTCTCCTGTCGGATGGTCATCAGACAGTTGGGAGACGGAGAAGCAGACGGAATTCCTATCGGAGCAACACAGGGCTCAATGTCGGGGCTCGGGTATTCACAGTCATGGACCGTATCAAACGGCTCAACAGGCGAGATGTACCTGTCAAAACTCGACAAAAAGCTTCTCGGTTGCGGAAACAAAATCGGCTCATATAGTCCGGTCGAAGAATTAGTCCCGAGGTGTACGGAATGAAAGGCACAACAGTCCAGCTGATAAGAAAAACCCAGACAGGCACGGACCCATTCGGGGCCCCGATCGAGATGGAAGAGATCATAGACGTTCCCGACTGCCTTGTCGGTCAGCCTTCAACAGACGAGATCAGCGCCACAATGGAAATGTATGGCAAACAGATCGCTTATGTTGTGGGAGTTCCGAAGGGTGACGAGAATTCATGGGTTGATACGGATGTCATCATCTGGGGAGAGCGCTTCCGGACCATCGGCTATCCAATGACAGGAATTTCTGAAAATATCCCGCTCCGGTGGGGCAAAAACGTGAAGGTGGAGCGCTATGGCTGATTATGTGTTCAAAAAGAACGATGCAGGCATCAGGAAGCTTTTACAGTCTGATGAATGCTTAAAGGTCATGGAAAAGAACGCTCAAGGACGCGGTGATGATATGAGGTCCTTTATAGGCTTTGACCGCGCCAAGGTATTCGTGAAGGAGAATCGCAAGTGATAGAAGTTGCTTTAAGACAATATCTCGAGGCAGGGCTTGATGTTCCTGTGCTTATGGAGCATCCGAAGACTCCGCCGGAAAAGTATGTCCTTTTAAGGCTTACAGACGGCGGAAGAATCAACCATATAGACGCGGCGACATTCTTTGTGGATGTATTTGCAAAAGATCTATATTCGGCGGCAGTCCTCCGCGACCAGGTCAAGGATTTGATGTTTGATGCGGTATCACTTGACGGTATCTCACATTCAAGCGTTGGCGGAGAGCGTTCAAACATAGACTCTGCTAACCACGTTTACACGTACGAACTTACGTACAATTTTTACTACTACAGAGAGGAGATTTGATATGGGTAACACAGCAACAAATGTTACAACCGGCAAGCCGAACCTCGGCGGAGCCATCTATACGGCACCTATCGGGACCACACTTCCGACAGATGCAACAACGGCACTTGATAACGCTTTTGTCTGCCTTGGATACGTATCCGAGGACGGACTCAGCAACAACAACGAGCTTTCCGTTGAAGCCATCAAGGCATGGGGAGGCAATATCGTTTATCGTTCGCTCACAGAGATGAATGACGAGTTCGGCCTGTCCCTTATCGAGACCGAGAACGTTGACGTTCTGAAGACGGTTTATGGCGAGAGCAATGTTACCGTCGATAATGACGGAAATGTATCCGTTAACGTAGTCGGCGAGGATCCCATCGAGCGTGTATGGGTGTTCGAGCTTGCACTCCGCGGCGGAAGAGCTAAAAGGATAGTCATTCCCGATGGCGCTATCACGTCAAGGGATGAGATAAGCTATACAGACTCTGATGCAGTTGCTTACGGCATCACGATCAGCGCTTATCCGGACGCTAATTCCTGCACTCATAAGGAATATCTCGAAGCGGCAAGCTAAAAGGAGGATGTGAGATGGTAAAGGGGAAGACAAAAAGCGGGATTAAGTTCTCGATAGACGAAAGTATCAAAGACGATGCGGATCTGCTCCTGCTCCTGGCAGAAGTACAGGATGACAGGGTGGACATGCAGGAGAAGCAACTGGCAATAAAGGATCTTCTGTGGCTTATCTTCGGGGAATCCCGAGATGCGGTCTACAGCTTCACGAAAGAAGTTAAAAGGATCCACGGAAACAGAAGCTTTGACTCAATAACCGCAGAATTGAGCGATATTTTCGAAGCAATAAGTGCAAAAAACTCTTCATCCTCGCCTCAATAATCAATGAGTGCGAGGATTTATTAGTTTGCGATCTGGCGGAAACCTACGGCATATATGACTACAAGGCCATGAAGCCTTCACTGATAGCCACGCTTGCCGTGGGTTTGCCGGAATCGTCAAGGGTTAAGCGGAAATATAGCGGCATTGAACTGACAACGGATCAGATGCTTCTTGCATTGATTTCGGATGCCCTGCTTGTGGCGAACTGGCAGAGAGCCGGAGGCAAGAAGAGCAGAAAGCCGCAGAGTGTATTCCAAAAATTAACCCGCCCGGAAAGAAAAAAAGACGAATTGATGTCATTCAAGTCCGCCGAGGATTTCGAGCGGTGGCATAAAGAGAAGTTGGAGAAATACAATGGCTGATACGATCGGAACCGCGTATGTGCAAATAGAGCCGTCATTTGACGGAGTTGTGCCTAAAATTGATAAAGAGATGGGCGGCGCCGGGAATAGCGGCGGCAAGTCATTCTCCGCAGGCTTCGGCAAGGCAATGGCAGGCTTCGGAGCCGCTACATCGGCGGCAGGTGCGGCAATAGGTGCCATCGGCGCGAAGTTTGTGTCCGCGACTTCTGATGTTGCCGTCTATGGCGACAATATCGACAAAATGTCGCAGAAGATGGGACTCACGTCAGAGGCTTATCAGGAATGGGACGCTGTAATGCAGCATTCGGGCACGAGCATGGAGACCATGAAGGCTTCCATGAAGACGCTTGCAAATGCGGCCGAAACAGGCAACGAGGCATTTGAAAAGATAGGAATCACACAGAAGGACATGGCCACCATGTCTCAACAGGACCTTTTCGAAGCTACCATTGCCGGACTTCAAAATGTTACAGATGACACTCAAAGAACATATCTTGCCGGGAAGCTTCTCGGAAGAGGAGCGACAGAACTTGGTGCGCTTCTGAACACTTCCGCAGAAGATACACAGGCAATGCGGGACAGGGTCCGCGAGCTCGGCGGTGTAATGTCACAGGATGCGGTCAAGGCTTCGGCGGCATTCCAGGACCAGTTGCAGGATATGCAGACGGCATTCAGCGGAATCTCAAGGAATATGATGGCAGAATTCCTCCCGAGCATGACGCAGGTGATGAGCGGTCTGACGGAGATATTCAGCGGAAATGCAGAAGGCGGCCTGTCACAGATATCCGAGGGCATTAACGGCATAGTTGACGGGATAACACAGGCTCTGCCGCAGTTGATGCAGGTTGCCGCGCAGATAATGGAAGCATTGGCAACGGCTATCATATCAAATCTCCCTCAATTAACAAAAACAGGCTTTGACATTCTGAATCAGCTTGTGACGTTCATATTGCAGAATCTGCCCACACTAATCAAGGCGGGGGTTGAGATAATCGGACAGCTCGCCCAGGGAATAGCGCAGGCGCTCCCGACACTCATTCCGACTATTGTCGATGTAGTGATGCAGATAGTTGATTTTCTGATACAGAACGTCCCGATGCTTATCGATGCGGCTCTCCAGTTGATGCAGGGGCTTGCGGATGGACTGATAGAGGCTATTCCTGTTCTTATCGGGTACATTCCGCAGATAATCACGTCCTTGGTGGATGCGCTTGTGGTTGGCATTCCGATGCTTATCAATGGAGCCATTCAGCTTGTAATGGGCATAGTGAATGCGCTTCCGCAGATCATACAGTGTCTGATTGATGCGCTTCCGCAGATAATACAGGCAATTTGCGATGCTCTGCCTGTACTCGTTCCGGCGCTCATAGATGCGGCGATACAGATGAACCTTGCCCTTGTGGCGGCCATGCCGCAGATAATAGCCGCGCTCATTGATGCGGTTCCCGATATCATTGCGGCACTTATCCAGGCATTTGAGATGTTAGGGCCCGCACTGATAACCACGTTCACGGCGGCATTTGACTCGCTTGTTCCTGTATTCGAGCAGTTGGGGCCTCTGGCACAGAATGCGGTGACAACAATTCAGACGGCATTCGCTCCGATCGGGACATGGTTCAAGACGAAATTTACCGAAGCGGTCAACGGCATCAAAAACGCATTCAACACCATAAAGACGTATTTTCAGCAGAAATACAACGAGATCATCCAGGTGTTTGCGAACATCGGCAAATCGTTCCAGTCTGTCGGCCACAACATAGTTGAAGGTATCAAACAGGGTATCGGCGGCACTTGGGACAGGCTGAAAACGTTCGTCAAGGAGCTTGTCGGCGATCTTGTATCGTTTGCGAAGAAAATCCTCGGAATTGAGTCACCGTCAAAGGTATTCGCGAAGGAAGTCGGCCAATGGATCCCCGCAGGTATTGCACAGGGTATTCATAACGGAATGAACGTTCTCGACAAGGAAATGAAGCGGATGACGAATGAAAGCCTTGCCGGAACCATTTCAGCAACCACAGAGGTGGTCGGGTCCGCGGACTTCATGCCGGAAGCGGGCACAGTATCCGAAGGGAATTCTGCAACCATAACCAATTACATCACAGTTGACGGAGCACAGGATCCCGAAGCATGGACGCAGACATTTATCAGAACGCTCAAAAGAGAAGCGAGGATGGCATAAATGGCAGGAATACTCAAACAGACAGCATTAAACATCACAAGGTCCGGGAACGTCATAACGATGACATGGAAGCTCGCGGACTTTTATGACACACAGGAGGCTTACTGGAGCGTTGAGGGGAACACGGTCATCACTCCTCTGCTCGGGACGGACACTTCTGTCTCATACACTATCCCGGTCGCGAAATACTTCCCGAATACGGAGAACAAGCTCGCATCGGTGGTTATCGGTGTCAGAGGGGTTATCAATGGCAAGGCGGGCTCATGGGCAACGGCGACTTATAAGTTTGTGGCTCCGAAGAAGCCGACAGTCAGCAAGGCCACTCTCAAATTTTCATGGGACACCGATCAGGAATATGTCGCGGGCAGGGGCGATCCTTATGTGACGGATATCGTCTATCAGAGAGTCAATTCGACATCTGCCGTCCAGAAGCAGGTTATCTGGGGGACAGGAGCCTCATCTTCTGACTTCACGGAAGTGACAGGTGAGTCTGCATCGGGTGAGGTGTCATACACCGAGTCTGACAAGGTCGAATGGTTCAGATGTTGCTCGCGTGGTTTCATGGGGCAGTCCGCATGGGAATATGCCTCCCATGTAAACGCTCCTCCGTATGCTCCCACGGCACTCGAGGCAAAAGTCGCAAACAAAAACGTCATGCTCACATGGGTGACGCAGGCCACGGCAGAGCATCCTATTGATTATCAGAAAATCCAGTATTGTTATGCGAAACCGCTGACAGAGACGGACAGGGGCATTCCTGTATGTCCGGAAGGAGTCACATGGCTGACAGGAGCAGACCATATTCTGCCGACAGCCTTGCAGCAGGCTTTTCCGATTACGCAGTTTCCGCCTGCCGACTATTGCCTGTTTATAAGGGTCTGCACTGTCTGCGAGTCATACACATCGCCGTCAGAGCCTATTTTTGCAATGGGCGGGCCGCTTGTTAACCCGACACTTGTCAGCATCACGAGCGATCCGGTCACAAGGCAGTCGGTGGTAAGTTTTACGAATAACTCAACCTTGGCACTGTCGAAAATAGCCATACTTACATCGAAAAACAAGACGCTTGCTATTGTACCGAACGGCGGAACAACGGCAACGGTCAATTTTGTGCCGAATAATAACAACCTTCTCGGTCTGAAAGCGTTCCAGGGGCTCACGGCGGTTAAGCCGAATATGCGCTCTGACAACGTATTCAGCACGGCGGGCGATGTCCCGCTTGCTCCGACAAATGTCGCAGTTGTACCGACCGAAAAGGATGGGACTGTCGAGGTTTCGTGGGATATTCCCTGGACGGACGCATCGGGGGCAGAGATTTCATGGGCAGACCATGAGGATGCTTGGTACTCCACAGACGGCCCGAAGACTTACGAGATAGATCAGAGGACCACACAATGGAACGTTGCGGGGCTCATTTCGGGAGTGATTTATTACTTCCAGGTGCGCTTGAAGGACTCCGCAGGGGTTTATGGTCCTTATTCCGAGACAGTGACAGTATCATTTGCATCGGCACCGGGCAAGCCAACGCTGACGAGTTCTGCGGTTGCAGTTCAGCCGGGCGAGTCATTTCAGCTTGCATGGACTTATGAGACATCTGACACAACGGATCAGGCACAGGCGATTATCTACGATGGCGGCATCGAACTCGCAAGGGTAGAGAGCAATGCGCAGAGAATGAGCGTTACTCCCGCATGGCTTTACGGAACGAGCCACACTCTGACAGTTCAAACGGTGTCAAAGTCAGGGTTTATATCGGAAATGTCGGACCCTGTTGTGATTACAGTGGCAGAACGGCCCACGATAAGCCCTATCGCTTCGGCTATCACTTCGGGTATCACTGACGGAGTTCTGACGGATCTCCCGATAGTCATGGAAGTGACCGGAGCAGGGGACGGCGGTCAGACCACCATCAAGATCGAGAGACTCAAAGATTATTTTGTAGACCGCCCGGACGGATCTGTGACAGACGGCTACGGCGGGGAGACCATCTTCGCAGTGTCATACGCAGGCGAGGGTGAGCTTACCATCGGGCCCGGGGACCTTGTCGGGGCATTTGATGATGGCGGCGAGTACAGGCTGACCGCGATAGTTCAAGACTCTGTCGGACAGAAGGCCGAGGCTTTCCTCGACTTTGTGGTCGAATGGGACCATCAGGCGGAGACACCGACCGCGACTGTGACGGTGGACGCTTCGGATCTGTCCGCAAAGATAAAGGCTATCGCTCCCGCATCTTATGAGGCAGGGGACACAGTTGATATATACAGGCTCTCGGCAGACAAGCCCGAGCTGATAGTCAAGGGCGGCGAGTTCGGAACGTTCTATGTTGACCCTTACCCGGCATCGAATGGCGGGTATCGTTTCGTTGATATAACGGTCAATGGTGATTATGCAAACGCGACAGGCATCGCATGGATAGATGTGCCCTGTAGCCTTGCCATTGATGAGGCAGTCATAGACTTCAACGGCGAACGGATATCGCTCCCTTATAACATTGATTTGCAGAATACATGGGACAAGGACTTCGAGGAGACCAAATACCTCAACGGCCATGTTGTGGGTGACTGGAACCGCGCAGTATCAAAAACAGTGTCATTGAATGCAGTCCTCCCGAGGGATGACGAGCGGACGGCTACTGTCAGAGATTTGGCGGTATGGCCGGGAATATGCCATGTCCGCACACCGGACGGCTCAAGCTACTCGGCAGATGTCCAGGTGGCAGAGTCCACAGGATATTCTACCAAGATGATCAGTTATACGTTCAACATCACCCGCGTGGATCCGGAAGGCACCGAGGTCATTGATGAGGCTAACACATGATAAATTACAGCAACGGCATATCAGCGACATACTATGCGGCGAGAGTTAACCCGCAGACATGGGCAGATGCGGAGGAGCTTCCCATCGTATCGGGCAAGATCACGAAGAAAGCCTCGAGCAGTCTCGTGGTATCGGCTGATATAACTGTCAGAGAAGATATCGGGCCGGACGAATGGATCCGGGTGTATATGATAGCAGAACAGGGCGGAGCGCGGGAACGCATTCCGCTCTTTACTGGCATTGCATCAAATCCTAAAAGGGAGATAAAAGGCAATACACAGGAATATGACATGGACTGCTACTCCATTCTGAAAGTAGCGAATGACATCCTCCTCCCGCTCGGATGGTTTGCTCCCGCTCGGACGAAGGGCGGGGAGCTGATAAAGATATTGCTGTCTGATCTGCCCTGTCCTGTGGAGCTTGATGAGGGGAGTCCGAATATCATCTCGAGCTTTGTGGCGGGAGATAGTGATTCAAAGCTGTCTGTTGCCCAGGAGATAGCGGAGGCGATTAACTGGCAGATTAAAGTTCATGGAGACGGCTCTGTCAGAATATGCCCGAAGCCTCTGACGATCGCAGGGACTTTTGATAATATCGAGAACGATATCGTTGAGACTTCTGTCTCGGACAACAGGGACATTTTTTCCGTCCCGAATGTTCTGCGGGTAACATTGAGCGGCTCTGCGGCTACGGCAAGGGATGACGATCCCGATTCGGTATATTCGACAGTCAACAGGGGCAGAGAGATATGGAAACAGGAAGCCGCCAAACTTGCGGCGGGGGAGAGCCTTGGAGAGTATGCCATGCGGAGGCTCAAAGAATTGCAAAATCCGTCTCGGAAGTTGGACTATACAAGGCGATTTCAGCCCGATGTTGATGTCAATGATTTGGTTTCCATCATATATCCGAAACAGGGCATCGGGGACGTGTTCAGGGTACAGAGTCAGACTATCGAATTGTCACATGGCTCGAAGGTCAAAGAGGAGGCAATAAATGAATAGCCAACAGGAATTGCTTGAAGCCATACAGACCATAAGCAAGGACAGGGACAGGTCTTTTGACACTCCCGCAACAGTTCTCCGCGTGGAGGGTGACACTGTATGGGTTCATATAGACGGCGGAGCGGATGAGACTCCTGTCAACAAGACCATCAGCTGTGCCGAAGGCGAGACAGTACAAGTCAGGATTTCTAACGGCTCTGCTTTCCTTGTCGGGAATGCTTCGGCTCCTCCGACAGATGACAAGACGGCGAATGTTGCCCATTTCGTTGCTGAACAGGCAGACATCAAGGCGGTCAAGGCAGAGGAGACGGCAACAGAAGTCAAGGAGACAGTGGAAGTCCTTGAGGTTGAGGTTGATGGCAAGGTTGACATCGGGAGTTCCAACATTCAGCATCTGTCATCCACTATGTATCAGAATGCCAATGGTGTGAACATTTACAATGACACGCTTGCTGTCGGGGATTCTTATGCTCATATTGATGGGGATTCGTTTGACATTAAAGAGGCAACAACGGCGGGAGAAATAGATGATACAAATGATATAATGCTTGCATCATTTGGGGCAAACGGCATTACTCTTGGGCGTTCAGATGAAGATGGCTATCAAATAAAATTAACTTCAGCGGAGATTGATTTGGAAAGTATTCAGCAGAATCCATATCAGCGAAGTGGCTGGAAAATTACCCAAAATAGCATTCAACATTTTGGGACAGGCTCAACCATCGGGGGCAGTGCAGCATTGGCTTTTAATGGAATTTCTTTCTCCGCTCCGCATATAACAGGAGATGTCTATGAAACAGATATAGGACAGGGGACGGCATCTTTTATCACAACAGATACCGCGCAAGTACAGACGCAGACAAGTATTGACGGGGGCAAGCTGAGTATTGAGCAAATCATGCCGGCCGTAATTCCTTTGCGTAAGACAGAAATCACACCGGGTGTGATTAAAATGTCAGGCAATGTTCAGGATCTTAACGGCAACAACAAGACACCGACCATCTTGACGAGTTCAACCATTTCCGCCTCGACAACGTCTTACACGTTTACAAATAGCGCAATAACGGCGGATTCTACTGTCGAGGTTTTCGATGAGATAGACGGATTCGAATATACAACATGCTCGACATCGGCGGGGAGTTGCACGATTACATTCCCTGCGCAGAGCACAAGCCACAAGATTAAACTGCACGTTTGGTAAAGGAGAGGACATGGCTTTTTACAGAGCGAAAAGGGCAAGCGGAGGCGGAGGCGGATTTCCGTACACGAAGAGCGGGACGCTTTCCGATTTTACGGCGAACAACCAAGAGAAAACGGTCAACACAGGACTGACAACGGTCAAATACTTCTACGTTGAAGGATTTGGGAACAACGGAGCAAACTATGGCATGGCATGGCTTGACACGGACAGGGCATGGGCTAAACAGGTGGCTTCGTACTCGACCTCGACCTCATCATCGACACAGGCCATCAACAGCGGAACAAGTTCGACAGGGGTTATCACGAACAATTCCGCCCATCTCAAGGTGTCGGGCATATCCGGCGGAAATGTGACGGTCAAATGCGGGAATGGTACGGCAACGCAATATAAAAACTGTAAGTGGTATGCGGGATGATAGAATGTTATAACGAATATATCTATGCGAAAGTAACTTTGATATTCGGAATGGTGACTATTGCCGTTCCTTTTTTGTTTATCTGCATAGCGGGAGCGGTCTGCTCGATAGCGGACTGGATAATGAAGCACAGGAGGAAACACAGCAAAAATGGATGAGTTTGTAACTTTAGCTATTCACGATGAATTCGCGAAGCGGGTGGACGCGGAGAACAACAGGCAGAACAAGCGGATAGAGATTATTGAGGCGAAGCAGTCCCAGATATCCGAGCTTGTGGTTTCTGTCAAAGTCCTTGCCGCAAATGTCGAAAACATCGCGAAAGAGATCAACGAGCAGGGGAGCCGTCTGAAGGAGATCGAGGGAAGACCCGCCAAAAGGTGGGAGCAGTTACTCGGGTACGTCATATCGGCACTTGTGACGGCGGCAATTGCTTATTTTCTGACGAAAGGATGAGGAGGGATAGTTTATGAGCAATAAAGTTTATGACGTTTTGAAGTATGTAGCACAGATAGTTCTGCCCGCCATCGGCACTCTGTATTTTGCCTTGGCTTCCATCTGGGGGCTTCCGTATGGTGAGCAGATAGTCGGCACCATAACCGCAATTGATGCTTTCCTGGGGGCACTGCTCGGGATAAGCACGTATTGCTACAACAAAAAGGGTGAGGAGAATGGCTGATACAAGTCAGGTCATCAACTTCATAAAGAAAATAGCCCCGATAATCATCACAGAAGGCTCAAATCGGGGTTATAGGATATTTTCGACAGTTATTGCACAGGCGATAATTGAGAGCCGATATGGTCAGTCTACGCTTGCCACGAGGGCACATAATTACTTCGGGTTGAAATGCGGCACTGCATGGCTGTTAGCGGGTAAGCCCTCTGTGAACATGAAAACCAACGAGGAGTTCACGATCGGGAAGCTGACACAGGTCAGTGCGTACTTTCGGAAATATTCGAGCATGGAAGAGGGTGTCTGCGGGTATTATGACTTTATATCCACAAAACGCTATGCCAACTTGAGGGACGCAATATCATCCACGCAGTATGCCCAGTATCTGAAAGCGGACGGCTATGCCACGAGCTCCTCATACATATCCACGCTCGTCAATACTGTCAAAACGTACTCGCTCGACTCCTATGACGTGGGCCTTGTGCCTCTGTTTCCTCCCGAGCCTTACGTTGTAGGCGCGACATATACCACTCAACAGGATCTGAACGTCCGAGAAGAGCCTAACGGCATCAAGCGTCCGTATGAAGCGCTCACAGACAACGCGAAGCTTCACGCGATCATGGGCACTTCCGGAGAGGGCATACTCAAGCGGGGTACCCGCGTCACCGTCTATGAGATAAAGCCCATCGGGCAGGCGGTATGGCTCCGGATCCCTTCCGGATGGATCTGCGGCCGCAATTCAAAGAACATCTTCGTCCTATAACTTCGGTCTTCCCTTTATCACAATTTCCCATATAGGCCCCGTATCAGGTAATGCTGGCGGGGCCGCATTTTTTTACTGCACATCACACTGTACGGCAAAAATCCCGATAAATGCCTAAAATCCAATATCCCGACTTTTCCTATATGGAAAATTATCGGGCCTATGGATGCGCAGAAATGTTGATTTTACGCGGGTATCAGTGAGTATCATTCCATATGTTATCATATCGTTGTACGTCTTATTGCACGGCACACTGTACGTCAGATTTTATTTACTGCATCCATCATCGCCTCGAATGAAATATGAGTATATTGTTCTGTGACGTTCTGCGAACTGTGCCCGACTATCGCCCGGAGGATCCTCGGATCGACTCCCGCTTCCGTCATGAGAGATATGAACGTGTGCCGGGTGTCATGCGGTTTGTGGTTCGGAAAAAGCATCTTGAACGCGGCCCAGTAGGACGTATGAGGCGGAATGGACGCTATCGGCAGAAGGCTCTGTACTTTGTCAGACAGAGGGATGACACGGACACCTGCTTCCGTCTTCGCATGGGTGATGTATATGCGGTCATCCTGGCAGTCCTGCGGGCGGAGGTTGTAAAGCTCGCTGAACCGTGCTCCGGTGTAGATGTATACAAGGATGATGCGGACGATGTCATTGTCTTTATGGCTCCACAGGTAGTCAAGCTCCTCTCTCGTGAACGCAGAGCCCTTTCTTTCGGCTGTTTCCTTCGCAGGGTGGTAATCTATAGCTTTGCAGATGTTAAGGGCGGAAATGGGCAAAATACCGAGTTTTACGGCATAGTCGAAAAGCATTTTCAGAAGCTTGTGGACGCGGTGCATTCCATCTTCGGACAGTTTGAGGCCATCGAAGAACTTCTGCACCATGAAGCGGTCAATATCCGGCATCTTCTCATCGTGGAGCGGCGCGAGCTTCTTCCAGTAGGTGCGATAGCCCGCAAGAGTGCCGTCCGCCTTCCCGGTCTGCTTCTGATACCATTCTTCGTACAGTTTGGACAGAGTATAGTCTTCGAGGCGGTACGGATCGCGGTTATATTCTGCAAGGGCCCGCTCGGCTTCTCTCTTCGTCTTATGGTATGAAAGATATTTGATTATAGGACGGCCGTCCTCTTTCCATCCTATGATTTTTCTGCAGGCGTATGGTCTGCGCCTGTTCCCGGTCATCTTGACAACAGTGCCGTCTCCGTTAGCTCGTCTCAAGTTAAGCCTCCTTCGTAAAGTCTATATACGATGCCCTTGGTAGTTCGATATCCCCTTTTAGACCAAGAACAGCACACACAGCGGCTTGAGTATCAGTTGATGCGTTTCTGAAGGCATGAATAATCTGCTCTTCAAAATCCGATAATTCTACAGTTAAAGTAGTGGAATCTAACATAAGATAAGTCGGATCGCAGCCGAATATTTCCGCAAATTTATTGATTTTCTTCTGATTGATATCATTTATATTGTTTTCAATCTTATTTATTGCGGTCTTGTCTTTATAACCCATCTTCTGGGCAAGGGTTTCCTGTGACCATCCTTTTAATTTTCTCATGCGTCTTATGTTCTGTCCGATCATAATTATCGCCTCCTGTTCTCACTATAACAGATTTTTTCTCGATATAGCAAATAAAAGTTGATGAAAAATAAAAAAATAGTTGACAAATTATCTACTAACCCATATATTGTAAGAGTAGATAAAAAATCTACAACATGCAGAGGAAGGAGGTTAATAAAAATGACCGATGTTGAATTGTTAAACGCCAAGATAGAATCTTCAGGATTGAAACGCAATTATCTGGCAGGTCAGCTCGGAATAACACCACAAGGCTTTTATCTGAAATGTTCAGGGCGGAATGAGTTTATAGCGAGCGAGATCCAGAAGCTATGCAAGTTGCTCAATATCACGCAAAAGGAAATGAAAGCAATTTTTTTTGCGAAAAAGGTTGACGAAAAATCAACAGTGGAGGTTGGAGCATGAAAATCGACAAAGAATTTCAAACACTGATCCCGCCATTGACGGCAGAGGAATATGCACAGCTTGAGCAGAATTGCATTGATTATGGCATCAGGGATTCGCTTATCATCACAGCTCTTCCGGGAGAGAATGACACAGTTCTCATTGACGGCCATAATCGCTTCGAAATCGCACAGAAGCATAACCTGGCATACAACGTCAGAAGGCTCGATTTCAAGGACCGGGATGCCATCAAAGAATGGATCATCAAAAACCAGTTAGGACGGAGGAACATTCCCGCATACGTCCGGGCAGAGCTCGCACTGAAGTTGAAGCCGGTAATTGAAGCTCAAGCAAAAAAGAGGATGTCAGAGGGTGCAAAGGGTACGCAGATTTCTGCGGAGGCTAAAGGCGAAACGCGAGACAAATTAGCTCATGCCGCCGGAGTATCACATGACACCATTCACAAGGTGGAAAAGATACAACAGAAGGCTCCGGAAGCGATCAAGGAAAAGCTCCGCACAGGGGAAATGTCCATCAACCAAGTGTATGGATGGATAGCCAAAGAGGAGCATCCGAACAAATACCAACAGGCCGCCAAAGATTATCGGGAAGCGGTAAAGCGTAACGAGGATTTCGAGGAGCAGAAGGCCGAGGGAGTTGTCGATCTGGCGGACGCGAAGCAGAACAAGGAAGACCAGGCGAAAATCTTCGAGTCATTTTTAAGCAGTTTCAATGCCATGAATTCACAGATAAGACAATTCAGAGCAATGGCAGATGATGGCGATTTTAAGAAGAAGCTGTCCTACGGCGACAAATTTGCCGTCCGAGACATAGCCACAAAACTCGGCAACAGTTACAGGATCATCTTGAAATTACAAAGAATAGCAGAGGAGGTAAACGATGAAAAGCAACGCGAAAGATCTCATTGAGCAGATAGTTGATGACGTTCTGAACGGCGTAGAGGGCGCAAGAGTCAACATTGAGGACATTCTCGATGATAATATGCCGCTTCTTTCCGCAAGAGCACCGAAATCATTTTTCGTGCGCTGTTGGTTCCGGAGCAGAATTACATCGGCATTCAATGCCCATGAAATTTACTCATGCAACACGGATACGGTTGTTGATGAGGAAGGCAGAGAATACAAGGAGCAGGGCTACTTTATAGCACTGAAAAATGCCAACCTGGCACAGCTCGGATATTTCGAGGACAAGGCTCACAGTGATATGAACGGCATCGGGAAAAGGGTTAAGAGAATTGAAGCAAGGCTCGGACAGATAACGATGTATCAGAACGAAAAAGGCGATCTCGAGCTTAATATTCCAGAGGCTATCAACTTATGAAGCGCATAACCACCAAAGAAGCCGCCTCAATGCTGAACGTGGGAGAACAGGGCATCAGAATGATGGTCCAGTTGGGGAAGATCCCGGGGGCAATATGCTACGGCCCGAAGCATCGGCGGACTTACATCATCACGGATGAGCAGATTATCAAACTAATGAAAGGAGGAACAGACTGACATGGAAAAGGGGAGAGTGTACGGAATAGGGGTATTACTGACCATCATCGGAGCGACAGGGCTCGAGGGAATAACGATGACGGATCATGGATGCTTCTGGCTCTGTGCAGTGTTATTCAGTGTGGGATTTGTGATGTGCTGTGCCAGTTACAGAAAAGATGAATGATGAGGCATACATTGACGAGGCTCTGAACGAGCGGATAGACAGGGTGGTCGATGACGTTCTTCTCCATGATGAGACGTTCAAGGAATGGGAACATGACATTGACGCACAGGAACGGAGGCACCTGTCGGAGCTTGGCAGAATATGTCAGAACTTCACAAAATCAGACTTCGCGGCTATTTGCATAGTGGCTTTCGAGAATTATCCACTGATGTATATGCAGATCGCGGCAGAAGGCATCCAACAGTTAAAGGAAGGGGCAAAACAATGAACGAATTAAAGGAACTGCTTGAAACCAGAAGGGCAATACTTCGCGAACACATCGCACTCGATCGGGGATGCTACACGGATCCATTTCTGTCACAGCACTCACGCGGACGAGTAGCAGTGCAGGAGCAGTGGCTCGAGGAAGTCGAAAAGATGCTCAATATGGTTGAAAAGCTCGGGAAGTAAGGAAAGGAAGGGAAGACAATGTCAACTTTATTTGAAATTGTGAACGAGTTCCAGGAACTATATGAACTGGCGACAGATCCCGAGGTGGATCCCGATGTATTCGCAGATACACTCGAAGCATTGACAGGCGAGCTCGAAGTCAAAAGCAAGGGTTACGTCTCCGTCATCAAACAGCTTGAGATGGAAATGACGCAGGCCAACATAGTGGCGGAACAGTTCAAAGCCAAGGCAAAGGTCCGCGAGAACCACATCAAGCAGATGAAGGAAGCTCTCAAGACGGCAATGACCACCATCGGGACCGATACGGTCGAAGCAGGGGACTGGACCATCAAGATCAAGAAAAACGGCGGAGTTCAGCCGCTCGTCATCACAGGGGAAGTCCCCGACAACATGATGAAAGTCATAGTTGAGCCGGACAACACCAAGATCAGGGAGTATCTGAAGGAAAACAAAGCCGGATGGGCACACCTGGAAGAGCGCGGGACGCACGTTGAAATCAAGTAAGAAGGGAAGGAGTGAACAGTATGGGAGAAGCAGTTTTAATCCTGGGCGAAACAGGCTCGGGGAAGAGTTACAGCATCAAGAATTTTAGCCCGGACGAGGTCGGGATCTTCGCGGTTGAGAAGTCGCATCTGCCTTTTAAGAACAACTTCAAAATCGCACGTCATGCCACCTATGAGACCATTATGGGCGTGTTCAAGAACGATCCGCAGTTAAAGGCATACATCATCGATGACTCGCAGTATCTGATGGTTAATGAGATGTTCGACAAGGCGAAGGACGCGGGATATGGGAAGTTTACGGATATCGCCCTCCACTTCCGCAACCTTATCCATTATATCAACCATCAGTTGCCCGATGACGTTATCGTCTATTTTCTGCACCATACCGAGACCGACAGCAACACCGGGAAGATCAAGGCGAAGACTGTCGGAAAGATGCTCGATAATCAGTTAACTGTGGAAGGTTGCTTCACTATCGTGCTTCTGTGCTCGGCAGAGGGTGCTGAACACTATTTTATCACGCAGAGTGACGGCTATACAACGGCCAAGAGTCCTGATGGGATGTTCGACTTACGCATCCCCAATGATTTGAAGGCGGTTGATACGGCTATCCGGGAATATTACGGAATAGCTACAGAGGCAAAGAAGACAAACAAGAAGGGAGAATAATATGAAACCTATCACCAATATCGCTTCTGTCCAGGAAGCATCAACAGGAGATTCCACGAGACTGCCGGCAGGGGGCTACATCTGCAAATATACAAATGTCGAGGACATTTCGGACAAGTCATACCTGTATATGGAATTCGACATCGCAGACGGCGAATACAAAGGCTATTTTGCAGACCTTGAGGACCGCGCGGGCTTCTGGGCGGGCAAGTGCTTCCGCTCATATAAGGAGAAGGCCCTCCCGATGTTCAAGAGGATGTGCTCCGCAGTTACCAAGAGCAACAAGGGCTTTATCTTTGACGGCAATGAGCACTGTGACGAGTCCACGCTTATCGGGAAGAAGATCGGGATGCTCCTGGGTGAAGAGGAATACATCGGCAACGATGGATCCACGAAGACAAGGCTCTATGTGGTGCGCGAGATGGAAGTGGATGACATCAAGAACGGCAAGTTCAAGGTGCCCGCGCTGAAGAAGCTTCCCGAGAACGATGTTCCGGTCAAAAAGCCTGATGACGGCTTCATGAATATCCCCGAAGGAACTGACGAGGAGACTCCCTTTAACTGATGACCATCATCGAGGACACACGGCAGAAGAGCGGGATGCACGAGCTGAAGCATCGGCACTTTGAGGAGATGGGAGTGGAATTAGTGCGGAATATGTTGCCATTTGGCGACTACGCACTGCCGCCCACCATTTCGATAGACACAAAGGCTGATATGGCGGAGATCGCGAGCAATATCGGCTCGGACCATCAGAGATTTAAGCGTGAATGCGTGGCGGCTAAAGAGGCGGGATGCCAGTTAATCATCCTTGTGGAGAACGATGACGGCATATCCTCCGTGGATGAGGTCCATACATGGATAAATCCCGAGGTTATATACCGCCCGAGAGCCATCACAGGGGAGCGGCTCGAAAAGGCCATGAAAACCATGAATGAACGCTACGGAGTCCGCTTTGAATTCTGCCGACCGGAAGAGTCAGCAGGGAAGATTTTGGAACTATTAGGGGTTAGTGTATGAACGAATTGAAAGAAGCCGCATTGAAATATGCAGAGCACGGTCTGGCAGTGTTCCCGATCGTGGAGAGAGACAAAAAGCCGCTCACGGCTAACGGCTTCAAGGATGCGACCACAGACAAGGCAAAAATCGAGGAATGGTGGGCCATCCATCCAAACGCTAATGTCGGAATAGCAACAGGCGAGATGTCGGGCGGCCTTGTGGCCATCGACATGGACATTGACAAGGACAAAGACAAGGACGGATATCATTCTTTCCTTAAATGGTGTGACGAGAACTTCCTCGTTCTCCCGGATTCTTGGTTAAGCATCACAGGGCGCGGCGGATATCATGCTTTTTACCGCTCGCTCTTCCCGGTGCCGAGCAAGATCGGGTGGCTTGAGGATGTGGACATAAGGGCAAACGGCGGCTATGTTGTGGCTCCTCCGTCCATCCATCCGAATGGTACACGCTACGAATGGGAACAGGATCCGGAAGAGTTCGACCTTGTTACCACGGATGACATAGATGTGGAATTCGTCATGAACAGCGTTCTGGCGGACACGAAGAGCAACACGGAGCCGCTGAAGGTCCCCGAGGAGATCCCGGAGGGGCACAGGGACGAGATGATGTTCAAATTAGCTTGCAAATACCAAGCGATGGGAATGTCAGACTCCGAAATGGAAGCGGCCCTGAAGGTGGCTAACCAGGAGCGGTGCAAGCCTCCGCTGACCGACAAGGAAATACGGCAGAAGCTTCAGCAGGCGCAGAAGTACGCGAAGGGCGAAAACGTAAGTGTCGGAGACCATACCGCAACAGTGGCAAAGCGCAAAAGTTACGGCAAGATGCGCAAGATCGAGGAAGAAGTCACAGAGCATGACCTTGATATGCCCTCGCTCGATGCGTTTGAGGAGCGGGACAAGGAATGGCTCATTCCCGGGTATATCCCAAAAGGATGCGTGACGCTCCTGTGCTCGGACGGTGGCATCGGTAAAACAACCTTATGGTGCGACACTTTGGCGGCATTCACAACAGGACGGACCACAATATTCGATAAAGCTCTCGAGATACCGTTTACAACACGCATCACGCACGATGTCATGTACTTCTCAAAAGAGGACCCGACAGAAGAGATTCTGAAGGGAAAGCTCCGGGAAGCAGGGGCCGATCAGAAGCGGATCAGGTGCTTCGGGTTGGATGATGAGCGACTATCGAAGATATGGTATGGCTCGCTTCTGTTGGAGAAGCTTGTCGAAAAGTACAAGCCCGATATAGTTGTGTTCGATACGCTCCAGGCATTCTTGCCGGACGGAGTGGACATGGCAAAGCGTAAGGATATGCGTGATGCCCTTAATCCTTTGAACGCACTCGGGGCGAAGTTCGGAACATCCTTTTTGATGGTTATGCACACGAACAAGTCAGCGAATAGTGGCAGGCAGAGAATGGCGGACAGTTCGGACATTTGGGATCTGGGACGCTCGGCACTCATGGCAGGGCGGACAAAAGACGAGGATGTGATGTATCTGTCACATGAGAAAAGCAACTACGGCCGCCTCCAGAAGACGATCCTGTTCAGCGTGACGGATGCCGGGATCGAGTACAAAGGCACCTCGAAAAAGAAGGACAGGGACTATGTGGCGGAAGGCGGAACAACAGCCGCACCGAGTCCGAGGCTTGACGAGGCGATCGATTTCATCCTGGAGAACGTGGACGGAAGCATCGAGGTCGGAGAGCTTGAGAAGTTGGCAAAAGCTGCGGGAATTACGGCGCACACGCTAAAAGACGCGAGAGCAGTTTTGAAAAAGGATGGCAAGATCAGACTCGGCACAATAGGGTTTGGAGAGCAGAAAAAATGGATGCTCTACACTGTCCATAAAAATGACCGTCCGATAAGGTAGAAAGTCAGTGTTTATGCGGTCTCCATTTATCGGACGTACTACGGTCGGTAAGGGACGGTAAAGAACGGTCGGTAAGGGCAAAAATGGGTAAAAATCCTCCTTACCGGACGTAGGACGCACGGTAAGCAGAGCCCTTGAAAATAGGGCGTTTGCTCCTTACCGGACGGTCATATACGAGAGGAGTAGAAAAACATGTCAGAAAAAACGGCCGATAAGCAAGATTTTGAACGCACGGTAAGCAAATATAGCGAAATATCAAGGGATGTATGGGTTTTGTTCAAAAAATACCTTCCCATAGGTGCAGATTTGACACCATTCGCAGACGATGTCCACGATCTCGACACCAAGTACAAGGGGACGGACGGATATCAGTTCATGCAGAAGCTGCTGAAGGTGTATTTTGACGAGCTCAACAGGATGAAGGGGTGAATATGGGAAAACTACGAAGAGCGACAAGGGAGTTATGCCTTAAGTGCAAATATCATGGAAAGTCGGGGAATACACTCTCATGCAACTATGAACGGATAGCCGGGCATTCAAGGCTATTTGAAAACGGCAAGATGGCATACAGTCCGGAGCTCTGTGACAAGTTTGAAGAAGGGCCCGCAAAGAATGACTGGGACGAGTTTAACCCGAAGACAGTACGGTATGACGATTACGAGAACTATATGTTTCAGAAGATGGAAAAAAAGCACAGGGGGCAACAGAACGTATGAAGGACAAAGACGGATTTACGGTCAGATGCGAATATACGCAATGGAAAATCTATGACAACAGAGACAACCACGACTATATGTGCGACATCTACGGCATCCACTGCCACGGCGATGACCTTTGCGAGCACTACAGACCGGAAGTGAAGGAGGAACAGGATGGACAGACAGAATGATTTTGAAGTGGGCGATAAGATTTACTGCGGCAGTTGGAAGGACCTCAAAAACACCGCTCTGCATCTGTCAGCAGAGGGATATGGTGTCGCGGTCCTCGGTTTCGGGGATATGTCGGGGGACGTTCTGACGATCACCGCTCTCCCGGATCCGGAGGAGGATGGCGAATGAAAGACGAGGACAACATCAAGCTCTACCGCATCAAAAGCATCATTGAAGCGAGCGAGGAGCTTATCGAAGCATCAAAAGAAGTCAGATATGACAGGGACACGATACAGATGGCCAAGGAAGTGGCTTATAACCACATCAAGGAGATAGTGGCGGACGTGAGCTATAACCCCTGGCAAGAGTAGGAAGGGAGTGATTAAGGGAATGAAATATAACTGGGACAAACATAACTCATATTACAGAGTAGTGGAAAACGAACCGCTCAAAGGCGCGATCGAGATCAACGGCCGCATAGTGAAAGTATACCCGGACAACAACGGCGGGACGTGGTACTGGCATCCGGAGACAGGGAGGGAGGTGCGCATTCCTTGACGGTCAGAACAGAAAAGCGGACAGATATCGAGGGACAGATAGAAATGAGGTGGGATGATGATTAAAAAGGGATTATATCAGGGGCTGATACTGATGGGACTGATGCTCACGGCCCGACTCGGAAGGCTCGACTACAACGGACACACCGAAACGTGGTACAACCTTCCGATGCACAACATCACGGAGCGGGCGGATGCACTGTATGGACTGTCGGACGTGTACGCGGTCAGAGATGATGGTGTAAAGACGTATAACGGCTTTGTCATACTTGCCACGGACTGGCACGTCCATCCGTTCGGGAGCGTGATCGAGACTTCCAGGGGGACAGGCATAGTGCTTGACCACATCGGAAACATTCAGAACAGGAACACAGTAGACATAGCAACAGAATGGTAGAGGTATTGAGCGGGGCAGGGTTCGCAACTATTAACCAGCAACAGATGACAGAAATCAATATATTGTGACATTGGCAACCCCCTATTTGAAATCCAAACAAAACCCTGTTCCCGCTTGATATATACAAGGAGCGAATAATGCACACATTAGCAGAATTACAAGAAAAACAGGCACTTCCGCTTGATATAAAGATAATGCTCACAAGGGAGCGTGTCCGTAAATGGATAAACGAATTTGGCGAAGATGGTGTTTATATATCTTTTTCCGGCGGAAAGGATAGCACAGTGTTGCTTGATTTAGTCCGCAATGAGTTTGGGTATAAGAATGTCCCGGCTTGTTTCGTGGACGTGCCGACACAATATCCAGAGTTGCGGTCATTCGTTAAGACCTTTGACAACGTGGATATAGTCACACCGAAGATAAACTTCTTTCAGGTGTGCGAAAAGTACGGGTTTCCGTTATTCAGCAAGGAAATATCCGAGTGCGTACAGGGTGCAAGAAAATACTTGACAAGCATACTCAATGAGCGAGCATCCTTGACAGACAGACAGACAGACAGACAGACAGATTCCTTATCGCTATTGGTACGAAAGGGTAGTAGGAACAGGGAAATATCAGAAAAAGGCGAATATCCCTAACAGTAGGGGGGGTATGACGCAAAATATCGCAGACTACAAGGAATTGGCGAATTTGTTGAACGAGCGGATGGTAAATCGACAAGGTGGAAACAACCGGCGTTTGGCAATAATGCTGGGAATGTTCACAACGGACAAGAAGAATCCGATAAAGGCGAATATTCCTGACAAAGATAGGTCAATGTTTTCCCTTGAAGCCTACAAGTTTATGCTTGACGCACCGTTTGAAATATCGAATAAGTGCTGCAACGTTATGAAAAAAGAGCCTGCACACAGATACGCAAAGGAAACAGGACGTATGCCGATAACCGCACAAATGGCAAGTGAGAGCAGATTAAGAACGCAAGTATGGTTAAGAAATGGATGCAATGCTTTTCACACGAACAACCCGATAAGCAATCCTATGAGTTTTTGGACGGAACAGGACGTATTGAGATACATCAAAGACAAAGGCTTAAAGATATGTTCTGTATATGGGGAAGTTGTTTCGGATGATGAAGAAATGGGGCAGATGCAATTATCCGATTATGCCGGAATGGAGTTGTTTGATTTAGGAAATCAATGTCTGCATTGCACAGGATGCGACAGGACGGGATGCGTTCTATGCGGTTTCGGAGCGCATATACAAGGGGATGATAGGTTTATTCGATTAAGGGAAACCCATCCGAAAATGTACGCACTTCTTGATATTGTGCAGAATAGCGGCTACACAATGCGACAGGCAATAGACTGGATAAGCGAGCATAGCAACAAGATCATAAGATACTGAAAGGAGCATAAATGGACAAAACAGAGATAGCCGAGAGCATCTGCTTCAATGCTGACGAGATAGCCATGATACTTGATGATGCGGAGTGGGTGCAGAAGAACGGCACAAGCGAGTATCAGAAGGAGTGCGCACAGAGAAGCGCATACGAACATATAGCCGAGTTGATTTTCGGGGAAAGGTGAGCGCAGTGACGAGAGAAGAAGCAATAAAGATTATCAGAAAAGAATATGCTTGTGTTGACGCAGATTGCGACATTGAGCGGAGTTGTGGCGAGTGTGATTTGATGATGCCGAGCAAAGAGCCGATTTTAAGGGCTTATGAAATGGCAATACAGGCACTATCGCAAGAGCCATGTGAAGAATGTAAATATAAGACATTTACCGAGTTATATTTTCATACAGACCCCGAAATGGTAGAGCAAGAGCCGTGTGATGATGCGATAAGCCGTGATGCGGTATGCGATATTGTAGAGGATATTAGGGATTGTATCAGCGTAGAAGGTTATTGGACAATTATCGAAAGGTTGAAAAAGTTACCTTCCGTCCCGCAGAAGCCAAAGACAAAAATCGAGTGCTTTTTAAAAGATTTTGTAAAGGCAATGAGAAGATACGCAGAGCAAGAGCCATACATCTGTGACACCTGCAAGCACAAGGGTGACGGATGGGACACAGAGCCTTGTGACGGATGCTGTGGCAACCATAGCGGATATGAGCCGTGTGAAGATGCGATAAGCCGTAATGCGGTCATTCAAACATTAAATAAAATGGATAGATATACTGCAACAGAATTAACTCTTTGCGATACAGATAAAAAGTTTCCTGCAAATGAAGTATTCATTGTGGACGATGTTTATGAACAGATTGCAGAACAGTTACCGCCCGTCACGCAGAAGTCGGGGCAGTGGATAAAGTCGCTTATTTATGAAAACACTTATAATTGCTCAAAATGTGGTTCTGCAGGATATGATACGTTCAAGTATTGCCCAAATTGCGGTTGCAGAATGGTTGAGCCACAGGAAAGTGAGGATAAGGAATGAGTTTTTGTTTAAGACCGAATGTATGTAAGAAATGCGGAAAGCCATTAACAATGTTTGAAGGATGGACTTGTCTTGAATGTGAAAATGCGGAACAACAGCCTTGCGAAGATGCGGTAAGCCGTGAAGCAGTAATCAATATTGTTAAGCTGCGGTGGGATTATTACAAAAACTGTATCGAAGCAATAGAGAAGTTACCATCCGTCACACGGCAGACGGGGGAGTGGATATTACTCGATGAATGTGCAAATAGCGGTTATTACTGTTCAAGATGTCAAAAGAAGTTGGTCAAGGAAGGTTGGAGCGACACAGTAAAGAAAATCAAGTTTTGCCCTAATTGCGGTGCAAAGATGGTTGAGCCACAGGAAAGGAGCGATAAGGAATGAATATAACAAAAACGTGTAACACTTGTGAACACTACCCAAATGACAACCATTGTATCGGATGCGAGTGGGATAAAAGCAAGGGTGAAAACACCAAATGGGAATTAAAGAATAATCCGATAGTGATAGAACGCAAGGTGCTTGACAAGATAAGGGATGAGATAGAACATCTGACGATAACAGAGGGCGGTGAAGATTATACGAGAAAAATGGCAGAGTTGTATTCGTTAAAAATTAAAGTATTACAGATTATCGACAAATACAGGAAGGGGGAACAGGAATGATGACAACAACATGGACACCGGAGCAGAAGGCGATGCTTCATTCGGATATGACAAATGAGGAGATAGCAGAGGCCACAGGCCGGAGCGTGAGAGCAGTGATCAGCAGGCGCTATAGTTACACAGGTCATTCGACCAATATTGCGAACTGGAAGGCGACGGCAATCCAAGACAAGCGCAGGGCATTAGGCGAGGCGCATGTTGTCGCCACGGCAAAGCGGATCGGGGCGAAGATATTGGATGTCAGATAATACTCAAAGGGAGAATAAATAATGACCAACAACCAGGAACAGGCAACAAATTATTTATTGCATATCCGCAATATCAGCAAAAACCTCAACGATATGAGGCTTGAGCTTGAGGCTTTGCAGTACAGGGCCGGAGGAGCGGGCGGCATCCGCTACGACAAGGACCACGTCCAGACATCACCGGATGACTACCTCGCCATCGCGATCGGGGACATCATCGCCCTCGAAAAGCAGATTGCAAAGGAAGAGTCCGTCATCGAGAAGCGAAAGGGCAAAGCGTACAGCATAGTCCGCCAGATGGACAAAGCAGAACACCGCACCATCATCGAGTGGTATTACTTCAACGGCCTGTCAATGATCGACACCGCCGAGAAGATGAACGTTGCAGAGCGTACCGCGTACTATCTCCGGGATGATGCGCTCGAAGCTTTCGGGGATCTGCTGACCCAAAAATAAAACTTTGCAGGCTCATTCAGTTGAATGCAGACAATAAGTAGTTATATGATTACAATGGCCAACAGGTAAATGGTTCACTCCTTAATCGCTTTTAATCCGGCGGGACGCAGGCACTCATCATTGTGGTGGGTGCCTTCGTTGTTCCTGGGATAAAAGCGCCGGGAAGTTAACCATGCCCCCGGCAGAACAGGAGCGGCCGATGTCTAACCCACGCTACCACAACGGCAACCTTCGCCGCAAATACAGAGCAAGACTCAAAGCAATGGGTGCCGAGTGCGGGATCTGTAAAGGTCGGCTCGGTCCTATTCATTATGACGAGCCATCGGATGCAGAACATCCTTTGTCATTCGTCATTGATGAAATAGCCCCCATCTCTCGCTATAGAGAATTCGGGTACGAGTCCAAGGAAGCGGCCTGTGCCGACTGGCACAACCTTCAAGCGGCTCATTACTGTTGTAATGCGGCCAAGGGAGCGAAGACAAACAATGAAAAAAAGGTGGCTCGGATAGCCAAAAATAATATTTTGAGCAGAGCGTTCTGACCACAGCAGGGCATAGGGGTGGCGAGGGACCCCCGCACGGCCCCCGAAGCGCCA
>Ga0247611_10002160_pt1 | contig 32791 bp, 28 predicted proteins | sample 177DNAGHGhighgp2_FD_192422 | JGI IMG/M metagenome (GOLD analysis project Ga0247611, IMG submission 192422) | Sheep rumen microbial communities from Palmerston North, Manawatu-Wanganui, New Zealand - 1770 DNA GHGhigh gp2 | ecosystem: Host-associated > Mammals > Digestive system > Stomach > Rumen... | reverse complement strand
GCAAAAAGCAAGCTTTCTGCTCTCGGCTCGCACCATCCTTGCACCCCAAGATGGCGGGATAGCTCAGCTGGTTAGAGCGCATGATTCATAATCATGAGGTCGCCGGTTCAATCCCGGCTCCCGCTACAGAGATAGGCAGTCAATAAAAGGACTCGGAAGAGAATTATCTTTCAAGTCCTTTTTCTTTTTTATCCTCAGTGCGCAACGCTTTGCGAATAGGTTTTGCGGGTTTTTGTTATGATTATTTTGTTATGATACTTAACTTTGCAATCCCAATCAACACAGAACACATCATATATGTAAGTTTTTCTATTGGGACGTAGTGTGTTGTACACATTATTATTTAATTAATTTGAATTAGGCCATTTGCTTGCGAAAGTAGATGGCTTTGTATTAGCCAACGAACGCAACGCGTTGCGCAACAATTATCACTTTTTTACGTTTAATTAATGGATGTAAATGACTATTTTGCTTCGGTTTACCCAAAAGACTAGATGAAAAAGAGAATATCACAGCGTGATATCGCGAAAATATTAGGAATCAATGTGTCTACTGTACCCTTTGCCATGAGTCTGCGCTATGATACTACTCATACGATAGGTATTGTCGTTCCTGATGTGTCATTCAGCTATTATACCCATATTCTGAAAACGATAGAGTCTGAGGCATTACCAGAGCCTCCTGATGCCATCGTGGCTGCTCATGGAGTCTTGGCTATTTCCGCTTTTCAGGCTATTTTGAGTCGTGGTCTTCGTATACCCGAGGATGTGGCTTTTATTGGCTTTATGAGTGACTGGGTGTCAGAGATATCTCATCCTAGGGTGACATTTGTAAAGCAGAACCTGAAAGAAATAGCCAAAAAAGCGTTTAAACTCCTCTATGAACAGATGAATGGCGAAGAAAAAGTCTGTCAAATAGTTGCCAATGCGCATCTTGAATTAAGGGATAGTACGAAGAATTAGGACTCGCACTAAGGTATGAAGACCTTGCGAGTCGTGCTGCCTTTCTTCATGATGAACAATCCTTTAGAGGGGGCGCTCAGCTCACGGCCTTGCAGATCAAACCATTTTGCGGGGGAATCCGTTTCTGTGATGATATTGGCGATTCCGGTTGTCTCGTCCTTAAAGGCATCGAGGATGATTGTGGGCTTTCCGTCTGTAGTGAAGGCACCCATCTCATAGGCATTCCAGCCAAGGGTATCATAATAGGCGGGTTTCCACTCTCCGTCAGTCTCAGGCTCCCAGTAGAAGATACCGGCGCATTGCGGGAGATCTTTGGTCAGACTGAAAAGGTCTGTCATGACTTCTGCGCCTTTCGTTGGGTCGTAGGAAGAGAAGCCTGTCTCGACAATCATGACGGGTACATTGAATAAGTCTCCGAGTGTCTTGACACTGTTGGCGGCATTCTTGTTGCTGGCAGCATCGCTCTTGTCGCTATCCCAATCAGTCCAATCCGGATAGTGGGAGAGCCCTATCATATCAAACTTGCCGCCAGCCTCCTTGAACTCTTTGTAAAACCACCCTTGATAGTCGGCAGCCTTAAAGGCATCGGCAATATGGACAATCACATAGGCATCGGGAAGGATTTCCTTCACGGCATCATAGCCGGCATTGCTCAAGGAAACGTAGTTGGCATAGCGGGCCTTACCACTCTTGTTCCAGTCTATATTGCCGTTTTCCCACATCATGCCGCCATTGGTCTCGTTGCCTACTTGTACCCATTTTGGCTCGATACCTTCGTCCTTTAAGGCCTGAAGCACGTCTTTCGTGTGGTCTGCCACAGCCGTCTTCAGCTGCTCAAGGTCGTAATCCTTCCATTCCAAGGGGGTATCCTGCCTTTTTGGATCGGCAAAGAAATCGCTGTAGTGGAAGTCTATCATCAGGTCGAGTCCCTGTTCATGGGCACGTTTGGCTTTGACAATGACATCGGCCTTGTCGCACCAGGCACCATAACCGTATTTCGTGGGATTCACCCACACTCTGAGACGGATGGCACTCATGCCGATCTCCTTCATCAGGGCGAAGATGTCGGTCTCTATGCCATCGACATTGTAGAACTTCTGACCGTCGGCTTCCATTTCCGTACACCAGCTGATGTCGGCGCCTCGGGCAAACGTTGTACTCTGGGCCTGAACTACTATCAGTGCCGTGAGTAATAATGCAGTAATTAGTAATCGTTTCATAAGTTTTTTCCCGTTTGTTGGCGCAAAGGTACGCTTTTTTTTGGACATAAGAACAAAAGAAACATAAAAATAATCCCTACTTATGTGCTTATGTCTAAAAAAAACACTATCTTTGCACACAACTTTAAACATAAACCGATATGAAGAAACTATTCATAATACTGCTGACGGCTCTTTTTGCCAGTCATGCTACTGCCCAGACGAAATCCGTATCTGTCCTGGGCGATTCGTATTCCACCTATGAGAACTTTATGACCCCCAGCACAAACGAACTGTGGTATTATGCCGGTAATCCCGAGGCCAAGACCGATGTGAAGAATGTACGCCAGACGTGGTGGCATCAGGTCATCAAGGAGAATGGCTGGCGTCTTTGTATCAATAATTCCTATAGCGGTGCAACCATCAGCTATACAGGCTATGACGGCAATGACTATAGTGCCCGTTCTTTCAATACCCGCATGGACAACCTCGGACAGCCGGATATCATCTTCGTTTTCGGGGCTACTAACGACAGTTGGGCTGGTTCGCCCGTTGGCGACTATAAATATGAGAATATCACCTATGGCGACATGTATCAGTTCCGCCCGGCCTTAGCCCGTATGTTGCAGTGGATGACTGACCGTTATGTCAATACCGAGATCTATTTTATTCTGAATGATGACCTTCGCGATGAGATCGATGAGTCCGTCAAGACCATCTGTGGTCATTATGGTGTGCCAGTTATCGAACTTGAGAAGATAGACAAACTGTCAGGGCATCCTTCTGTCAAAGGTATGCGCCAGATAGCAGATCAGGTGAACGCTTTTCTGAATAACAAGACGAAATAAGTGAAGAAGATGAAGAAGTCCTTGGTCTTGTTACTCGCTCTTTTCGGCCTACTGCCATCATCTGCTCAAGAGACGATCTCTCTTGACGGATTTTGGGACTATGCAATAGGCGACAGTACTCAATATAATCAGTATGCTACGCTGCCAAGTTCTGTGCTTTCAGATGACAAGGCCGTGACGAGGCCGGACTCTGGAGTTATTTGGTATCGGCGTTCAGTCTATGTGCCCGATAGTTGGCGGCGTCATCGTGTCAGCCTCTACCTGGAAAGGCCGAATGCCAAGACGACGCTTTATGTCAACGGCGTCAAGCAAGGTGACTGCAACTATGTCTTTGCCCCGCATAAGTATGATATTGTCAATGAGCAGCTGATTCCTGGCGAGCGAAATACGATCGCTATCTGCGTCGAGAATCCCCCTCAAAAGTGGGAGGGTATCTCTGGACGTATGGAGTTGAGGGCTCAGTCGCGGAATATCTATATCCGTCAGGTCCGCCTTCGCCCATTCCCTTATGAAGGTGTCGTTCAGTTGGATCTGACGCTCGATGGTTCTTTCAGGGCATTCTACAACGAGGCCGTAGCTGTCTATATTCAGCGTGAAGGTGCGGCTAACGCCCGTATTCTCACCAATTATTATGAACTTGATAATAGCCACATGCTGATCAATGTGTATGTCGGCGATAAAGTGGCACTCTGGGATGAGTTCCACCCCAATCTGTACCGCATCGGCATTGCTGTGGCCAATGATTATTACGAGACGACTTTCGGCATGCGTGAGATCATGTTGAAAGACCAGCAGTTGACCGTCAATCGTTATCCGCTCTTCTTCCGGGGGGTGGCAGTCGATGAGGAGACGCTGTCGAGGATGACATCGAAGAACGATGAGCAGACCTGGCTTGAACTGTTCCGCCAATATAAGGATTGCGGACTGAATGTCGTGCGTTTCCCCTCCTATTGTCCGCCTGATGCAGCCTTTATTGCTGCTGATAAACTGGGCCTTTATCTGCAGCCCGAAGGACCTTCTTGGCCGGATTATGGCGTTGCACTCCAAGAAGGCAAGCCTGCCGACGACTACCTGTTCAATGAGTCCAAGCGACTGATCGATAACTACGGCCACCATCCTTCTTTCCTGATGATGGGCTCAGGCTGTAATTCTATTGGAGGCTGGGGTGACTTCTGTAATGAATGGAAGAAACAGATGATGCGCTATGAGCCTACCATAGTCTATGACGGGAGTGAATATCAGATTCGGCCGCAGGTATCTGTAAATGAAAGTGATACGTCGAATGTCGCTCCAGTTATCGCAAATGTGCAGTGTAAGGGGATTGCCTTGCCTGATCTGAAGGCTCAGTTAGAGCGCAACCTCTGTGATAAAAACAATACAGGGTTCCTGTTGGATGGGTTCAATAACAGTATTGATGCAGAAACGATGCACCAGTTCTGTTCGCCGTTAGTGTCCATTGCCCATTTCCAGAAGACTGAGTATTCCTCTGCCGATACGCTGGTTGTACCCGTTGAATGCTATAATGCTTTCTTCGGCGATATACAGTCGATCCGTGCTTCCTATTATATCAGCGACGACAGTTTGCAGGTATATGCAGGCGGTTTGCTGTTCAACGGTGAGATTCCACTTGGCAAGAACACCAGTCTGGGCACTATCCGCATGCCCCTTGACACCATCAAGACAGCCCAGAAGCTGACGCTTACTATCGTGTTCAGCGGGAATAAGTACGTCAACCATTGGGATTTCAAAGTCTATCCTACAGGCAGTGGAAAAGAAAAAGAGAGACCGGAAAGCCTCTCTTCTTCAGTGATCCGTTTGGGATTCAAAATCCGAAATACCGTGAAATAATTTTGAAATGATTTGCTCTGTAAATCAGTATTTTACAGAGTTAAATATATTAAAGCGTTTCAAGAATGTGGTGCAATATTTTGGTTTGGTGGTGCAAAATGACTACCTTTGCACCACATTTTAAACACGCTTTAATAATAAAATAGGTATGAAAGGACTTACAATAGTAAAGAGGACAAGCAAACAGGAAGGAACCATAAGGCTCCGTTTCCGTTTGCGCGATGGAAGAGGTGTTGACCTGTATCATAAGAGTGAAATCGACGCAGACCTTAAAGATCTGGATAAGTTTACTGATACTGGTTAGTTAAAACCCCGCGTGAGTGTATATAACAAGCAACTGAAACTTGATATAGACACGGAAATAGATGCTATGGAAACAGCTTATCGACAGTTATGCGAGGTTAAAGACAAAACTCGTATTACGGCTGAAGACTTTGAAAAGGCTATTTCAGACGTATTACATCCCCAGAAGAATGTGAAAGCTCTGACTGAGATGACGCTAGTTGATAGGTTTTCAAAATACATCGATGATGGCTTGCGTGATGGTAATTTCGGAGAGGGACGACAAAAGCACTATAAGGTATCGTTAGGTGAACTGACCAGATTTCTTACTATCCAGCATAGATTGAAAGTAACCCCATCAGAATTTGATGCTGATGATTTGATGGATTTTCGCCAGTTCTTGTTTGATGAATACAAATACGTGGATAAACATAAGAGCCTGTATGATATGGTTAAGCCAAGAAACATACCCACAGAACGCCGTGACCAGAATACGGTTGCCACAAAGATGAAGAAGATCCAGGCATTTTTCAATGAGCTGATAGAGAAAGGCGAGTTGAGTGTCTCGCCTTTCATCTATTTGGGAAAGAATAAGAAACGGACTATGATGCGGGAGTCTTATGATCCGCCAATATTCCTGCTGCAAGATGAATTCCAGAAAGTGAGAGATACAGAGGTTCCAGAGTCATTACAGGAAACAAAGGATGCTTTTGTTCTGCAATGTGCTTTTGGCTGTCGTATCAGCGAGTTCAAACGGTTGACGATGGATAATATCGCTGTTTCTGACGATGGCATTATGTATGTTCATTATCTGCCAGAGAAGACTTTGAGAGAGAACGTGGGACGCCAGGAGATTCAGACTCCAGTAATGCGCTTTGCCTATGACATTATTATGAAGTACAAGTTCAACTTCCACATATTGAAGTATGTCAGTGGGAAGAGTGGTTATAACGTGAAGATCAAGGAACTGATGAAGCAATGTGGAATTGATAGGAAGTGTGCTGTCTTTGATGACGAACTTGGTAACAATAAGTACCTGCCCCTTTACGATTTGGCAAGTAGTAAGACCTGTCGCAAAACTCATGTGGATATTCTGACAAAGGCCCAGATCAATATGTATGCAGCGGGGCTTCACAGAAAAGGCAGTGATGCAGTGAACCATTATACATCAATGGGCTTGAAAGACCGCTTTGTGCTGATGTGTTATGCATATAAGCAGCCAGCATATTATACCAATAAGGATTTCAAAATACTAAAGAAACAAAATGGCAAAAGACAAGTTAGATGAGTTCTATGAGAACTTGGATAAAGAATACGGGAAGTCCAATACAGACAAGAATGTCGATTATGTAATGTCTTTGATCAAGCAGCGTTTGCTGCCAGATGGGATTGTTGATGACAATATTCCTGTCCCCTCATTGCAATCTGTAGCAGAGGTCATGGTGATTATGACAGAGAGACCAAACCTGACCTTTGAGCAGTTTTGTGAGAAAGACCGAAGTCATAAACGAGTAATAGAGTACTTGTTTATTCGTGCCAGAAATCACTATGACGAGGTGGAAGGACTCATTAAGCAGCTATTAGGGAAATCCTTTAAGGGACTTACGCCGAAGATAGTCTTTGCATTTCTTAAAATCTGGAGGCAGTTCAATTCAGAGTATAAGCCGTCATCTTTCATGAAAGTGGTTCTCTTCCCTGAGAAGGCCAAGGAAATTATTGACACACTTCATTTCCTTATTAATGGAGAGATAGGAAAGAATGCTGCAACTGTCATGTTCGTTGCACGTGATGAGGGCTTAATAAGCAGTTGTAAGTATGAGGATATAAAGGACGAGTTCCCTTCTATCCACCAAAAGGCCTACAACAAAGAACTCTCACAGTTAGATATGGGTGAACGTGAAACCTTTTTCCGGCCTACAAGAACTGCATTAAGAACAAGGATTGGCTACACCAAGAAAGAAGATGGTCGTATAGAATTTACAGGAACCTCTTTATCACCTATTAATATGCTGTATCAGATATGGCGTTGGGTATTGTCGTTATTCTAATAGCCCCATCAGTTTTATTCTATCATAAGGTCTGTAATCTCATGGTTACAGGCCTTTTTTAGTACCATTTTCGTTAAATTCGATTAACAGTAGTAGCTTTTGGTAGTCGGCTACCGCGAGCTACTCAAAATACTTCAAGGGTATTTCAAAAAGTCGTACCTTCGCATCGTGAAATCGCTGCAAGCCTCATTGCAGAGGATGGATCCCAGCGGGTGCGAGGTCAATGTCTGGCCGTGAGGATCGCTAAAAGAACCTGCTCATTATAAAATATGAAGTCTATTTCAATGTTAGACTCTGCACAGTCGAATACTGTGGTCATAACAACTGTTGATGTCCTAAAGTCAGCCTTCCTCGAATGGGCTGATGAAATGATTCAGGCCCAGAAGAAAGCCAATGAAGACGTGATGATCGACGAGGCTATAGTGATTCATCGTCTGCGTAAGAGCAGAGCAACACTTTGGCGTTGGAATGCCAGTGGTTATCTTCCTTGCTATAAGTTGGGAGGCAAGAACCAATATAAGTTGTCTGATGTGGAACGTATAGAGAAGGGGGTGAAATGATGAGCATCTATGACTACATGAACCATTTCTGGTTCGAGAATGAGAATGATCCATGCTCTCTGAGTGAGGGCGTTCTCTACTTCTATCTGCTGTATGAAGCCAACCGTCAGCACTGGGTAAAGCCCTTCAAGGTCAGCACCCAGATGCTGGTGGCACGGCTAAACACTTCAAAGCAGAACGTAATGAAGGCAAGGGAAGGGCTAAAAAAGAGAGGGCTGATTGACTATTCCAAAGGAGAAGGCAAAGGGAAGCCGGCTTTGTACACGCTCAATCTTTCGGATGAGCAGCCGTTACAGTTGCCCCAACCGATGACCCAACCTTTGACCGGATCGTTGGCTTGTAAGTTGCCACAACCGCTGCCCCATTCCAATATTAAAGAAGAAAATAATCAAAAAGAAGGGAAAGAAGAAAAGCATTCTCCCTCGTTCAACTCAAAAGTTGTGTTGTCTCTTTCTGAACTTAGGGGAAAACTGCTGAATGATGATTCCTGGCTCCGTGAATTATCGGAACGACTTGCCAAGAATAAGATTATTCTCAATGATGAAGAGCTGAAAGACAAAATCAGGGGATTCTTCTCCGAGCAGGAGCTTAAGGGCTGTAAGGGAAAAGAAGAGGCCGACTGTCGCGATCATGTTTTTAACTGGATTAATTACAAATACAATAACAATTATGGAAATAAATCAAAGTGCAATGGCCAAATTAGTACAATTAAAATCGAAGCTAATAGGCCGGAAGACTACACCGGGTTTTGCTAAGTTCCCGATGTCAAAAGAGGAAGCTGCTCTTTGCATTAAAGCGGCTTACCAAATAGAGGTTGAAAAGCGTGGAAACACTTTTGCCGATAGCAATGAACTGCAAGACCAGATTTTGCAGATAGCAAGGCTCTTTACAGAACCTACGACCAAATTTGGCCTTCTGTTGTGTGGTGGTGTGGGTAACGGCAAGAGTACAATGATGTATGCCTTGCAGAACCTCATCAGAAGTCTTGAAATACCTTTTAATGGTAATACGACTATTGGTACCTACGGGATGAGAATTGAGAGTGCCAAGTTCATCTATAACCAAGTAAAAGTTGACTCTAAAGAATACAGACAAATTCAAGAGACCAACATGCTGGGAATTGACGATCTTGGTGAAGAGGAACCAACTTTCATCGACTATGGCAATCGCGTTACTCCTGTAATTGACCTGCTGTCATTTCGCTATTGCAGGATGCTCTTCACTATGGTCACCACAAATCTCACTCCGGCCCAACTTCGGATTCTCTACGGCATAAGAATCGCAGATCGCATAAATGAGATGATGCTCATCATTCCATACGCGAACCCTTCGTTCAGAACTCCGATGCCAGATGAAGCAGATGCAGAAAGACAGTAATTATGTAAATATGTAAAACTGCAATTATACAAATATGTATTTCTGTAATTCTGCATCATTATGGTACTGGCCGTTATGGGGGCTATGCAGCCCCCTATACCCCCTTCCACGCAACAGAGTTGCGATTGCCTATCGCGTCGCGAGGTCTCTACCTTCATTCCGTCGTTACAGCCGTTCTGCGCCTTACACCGTGCGCAGCCCGACTGTTCCCAACGGGAATCAGGTAGCACACTAAGGGTTATGCCAACCCTTGTGTGCCAGAGTGACCTCTCTGGACTCCGCTCAGGCTCTGCCTAAGTACCGCGAGGGGAGCGGCTTCTCCCCTTCGAGCCCTTCCGCTGGAGTGACCCTCCCCAGACCCCCGCTTAGGACTGTCAGCCCTAAGAACCCGACCAAGGAGAAACGTTCTCCCTGGACTCTCTCGTCAGAAGGACTGCCGCCAAGGCATCTTCTGAATTACTGTAAATCTGAATTATATAATTTCTAATTTTATACAATTATGAAAACATCAATACATATATGCGCTGCAAAGTATGGTGCCGAGAAGCACAACAGGCGCGAAAAGGAAATGAAGCACGTTCATTCCGAGTATTCACATCTTAACAAGTGCTGGGAAGCTGAGGACTTCAAGTCGGTAGCCGATGAGATCCGCAAGGCAAAGGAACGTTATTCCAGCCATCACTTCTGTCGCAAGGCAAAGCTTGATAAGAATGGAAAACAATTGACAATGCCTGCTTACGACAAAAGGACGGGCACCCCAATCGTTGACCCAAGAACCGGACTTCAAAAGATTGTTCCTGAATGGGAACTTGACTTGTCGAAGCCTAAGAAGATGCCGAAGAACTCAGAGCCTATCCGTGAAGGTGTAGCCGTAATCACAGAGGCTACGACGATGGAGCAGATGAAGACTCTGGCTAATCAGATTGAGCAACGTTGGGACATCAAGACGAAAGCTATCTATGCTCACCTTGACGAAGGACATGAGCATCTTGTTACAGACAAGGACCATCAGCAAGGAAAATATCTTGATTCTGCGGAAGGTTCGACAATCTTTCTATGGAACCACCATGCCCACTATGTTTTCGACTGGACTGACCATGAGACTGGCCAGTGCATCAATCTCAACCGTCATGATATGTCGGAACTCCAGGATATGTTGGCCAATGCCCTCAAAATGGAGCGTGGCAAGAAAAGTGACAAAAAATGGCGCGATGCTCATACTTTCAAGGCTGAGCAGGAAGCCATACGTGCCAAGGAGGTAGCAGAATATACGGAACGTAAGAAAGAAGAATCGAGGCAGATCCAGAAGAAAATAGAGGCTGGTAACAGTAAGTTGACCAAACTTCAGGAAGCCATCGACGAATTGCTTTCTGCAACGAGTGTTCCAGAAGAAGAGCTGGAGGCGGTGCCATTTGCTGAAATGACATTCTCTTTCCAAGGTTCAAAGGAGCCGTTGACCGTTAAAGACCTTATTGACATGACATTGTCACGACTTGACCGGGAAATCAGGACACCCATTCCCATGTTGAAGCGTGAAGAATGGCAGAAGGAACGCAATGCCAGGGCTAAAGAGATTGTAACCACCCTTCAGAGTCAGTTACTCAGCGTGTCGAAACTGCACAAGAAGAAAATCAACGATGTCGGCAAGAAGATGTACCTTGATGTCAAACAGAAGATAGCCTTAGCTGTTGAGACGGACAAGGAGAACATGGCTTTGAGACAGCGTATCTCAGAACTCGATGAAAGAGCCGTAGCCCGTGAGAAGAGTAGAGCCGATGCCGCAGAGCAGAAAGCTCAGGAGCAGACCATGAGAGGTGATCGTGAAGAGAAGAGAGCTAATGAGGCAGAAAGCCGTCTTTCTGACATAGAGCGTTTCATCCGTTTGTCAGGTGCATCAGAGGCATACGAGCATTGGAACTTTCTCCATGATGTTGTCAAGAAAGCGGCTCAGGCTCTGGCTGATTGGGCCCATAGTACAGCATCCATCTTCAATCATGACGATGAACGCACCATTGGCCAGGGCATCATTGCCCAATGCCAAATTAATGGTCTCAATCCTTACCAAGAGTCTGATCGTATGAAGGCTGCAAGTAGTATCGCTGATATGGCAGACTCCATTGTTGGCAGTATCGGCAGATTCCAATGGGACATTGCCGTAACACGTATAGGCCAGCTCGCATCAGAAATGAGACTCTCAACGGGTGGCCAGTCCGTTGGTGGTAGTAATGGCAATGCCGATGAGCTAACCAATTGGGACGGTACCAAGAAACGTGGACTTGGTTTGTAAATATACATTTAGAGAGGATGAGATTACATTTCTCATCCTTTTTTACGTTCTTTACGCTGTTTTCTTTGCTTTTATTTGTTTACTTGCATTATTTTCATTATATTTGCACACGAAACGCCTATAAAATCATAGAATTCTACTAAAATGAAAGAGTATACGCATTATAATCGTATCAAGTCAGTTCTAGAAGAAAAGAATACGGTTGGGGACATGGTTGTTAATAGGAGTTCTTTTTTATATTTTTTTAATAAGTAATAATATCCAGATTCATGAATAATAGTTTTCGATTTAGGAGTATCGTTTTGTTTTTGTTTGTTATGCAATTAGGTTTTGCATATGCTCAGAGTGCGGAAGCTGAAATAAAAAGATGGGTGCAAACAGAAAATAAAAAATGTCCCATTGATGGCAATAATGGCCAAATAATTACAAAGTTGACCTATCAGAACAAGATTCTAGAATTTCATATTACTTACAATAATTTGATTTGTGATTACGCTTCTGTTAAATCAAATAAGATTGCTGATTTTAAACTACTTATGTTGAAGATGCTCTTGCTTAATGATACAGGTAAGAGTGTAATAAGCAATCTTGCTAGAATTTCAGGGTCACTAATATATCATTATTATTCATCATCATCAGACGATAAAATTGATTACGCCTTCACTCCTTCAGAAATTAAAAGTGCTTATAAGAATTATTCACAATTATCAGATGAATTACAATATTTGAATATCCAGATAGAATCAAGTAATATGATTTTACCTCAAGAGGCAGGTGAGGGCTTAATATACAACAAAGTCTATGTTGCAGATTCTGCAATTGTTATGGAATTTATTGTCGATGAGACGAAACAAGACTTTTCTTATTACCTTCAGAATAGAAATTTGCTAAAACTACAGGTGATGGATGATATAAAATCGATAATATCCACATATGGAAACTTTAAGAAGACTTTTAAAATTTGTTCCCAAAACAACAAATCAATAAGGTACAGATATGTTGGCAAATCAACAAATAATATAGTTGAAATTAATGTCCTTCCTTCAGAAATAAATAAAATTCTAAACAGTGTCAAATAAAATGCAAATAGCAATGAAAAAATTTTCATTATTTCTTTTTCTTATCTGTATTTGGTGTATAATAACATCTTGTTTATTAACCGCAAGTTGCTCAAATAAGAAACAACAGACGGAAAGTAGTCTTTGTTTTTTAGATGTGCCAATTTCTGGAGATATTAAGGAATTTGCGAACATTTTGGAGAAAAAAGGGTTTGAGAAGGATAAAAAATTTGATGGAATACTTAATAGTAAGATGTATGGAAATTATAATGGCTTTCCATGTACTTTGGTAATAGGCCATTCAATGAAAGGAGAGGCGTTAGCTGTGTATTTAAGATTCCATAAATACTATGAAATTCAAAAAATTGATAAAGAATCAAAAGAATCATTTGTTGATTTGGACAGTTCAGATAGCTTAAAGTCTGATTTTGAAATACATAAAGACTATTTGGAAAAAACATATTCTATTAAGCTTGAGACATTAGATGCTGCAAAAAAGGACACCGTAAAAATCTTGCCATGGGGACATGACAAATGGATGGGCAATGGCTTTATACGAATTGATCCTAAAAGCATTAATATGAAATACTATATTATAGTTTTATTCAGAGGAAGCGGTGATGATAGTATTACCAATGATGACGAAATAAATACGATAGAAGAGTAATTTGTATAAGAAATAATTTAATTTGACCTTTTCTCCTCAACATATGTTTTTCTGTAGAAAAGCATAGTAGGATTATGCTTGCCTCGAAGTCTTTTATTTGGTTACGATAAAGAGTTGACTGAAGCAAAGGATTAGTTGCAATTAATCGATGAGAAAAGCCTTCCTCCTTCAGATGTCAGATAATAAAAAATTGTCAAGAAATAGAAGAATCAGTTCTTTAATGCGAATTGTCGAAATAATATATTTCTCTTAATCTAAATGTGAAAATTCTGTAAAATAATTAATGTTTTGGCAAGACGAGGTTGTAGATTGAAAACTTTTCACTATCTTTACACCCAAACAACAAATCTGAAAAGTATGCAAGATGTAAATCGCCTAAAACTAGTGTTAGTTGAACAGAAGAAAACCAGCAAATGGCTATCTGAAGAACTGGGAGTGAATCCTTCCACTGTTTCCAAATGGTGCACGAATTCCTCACAACCAGATATTGAAACCCTCGCCAGAATATCTAAGCTCTTGGGAGTTGGAGTTGAAGAGTTGTTTAATAAGAAGTTCATGGAATCTGTTTCATTTTGAATAACAAAGAAAGGTTTTAGTTATGGCAAAACGTTTTTTATTAGTATTGGTTTTTTCGGTACTTTTAAATACAATTTTCGCTCAGCAGCGAATTCCAATGCAATTAGAGCCATCCGGAATATACACCATTCCTTGTGAGGTCAATGGGCTCAAATTAAAGTTTGTCTTTGACACAGGTGCTGCAGATGTCCATCTATCTCTTGTGGAAGCAGCTTTTATGTTAAAAAATGGCTATATTGATAAAGATGATTTCTTGGGGACAGGAACATACTCAATGGCTGATGGCTCTATTTCTGAAAATGCCATAGTAAATCTCAAAACCATAAAAATTGGAAATACAACCATTCATAATGTGCAGGCATGTGTATCATCAAAAATTGATGCGTCTTTGCTTCTTGGTCAATCTGCTATTAAGAAGTTGGGTGATTACTCTATAAATGGTTCTTATCTAGTACTTAATGGAAGGGCAAGTTCAACTGAGATTACTCCAACGAGTAACGTGTCATCTAGAGATTCTATAATTTATGACTTAAAAGGCAATGTTGTCTCTTCAACTTATACAGGAAAAGGCAAGAAAGTGTATAGCGATGGTTATGTAGTTGAAGCAAAATTTAAGAATGGACTTGAATATGGTCATGGGAAATGGTATTCAAACCAGAAAGATTTTGAGTATGAGGGTGAGTTCGCAAATGGTGAAGCTAACGGGAAAGGTGTAATGCGCTTTGATGGAAATATCTATGACGGCAATTTCGTTAACAGCGCTTTTGATGGTAAAGGCAAAATTTCCTATAAAAATGGAAATACTTATACCGGTGATTTCAAATCTAACAAGATGCATGGCCAAGGAACCTTTACATGGAAAGATGGCGATAAGTATGTTGGTGGTTTCGTTAATGGATATCGTGAAGGATACGGTACTTATACATGGGCCAATGGTGAAAAATATGAGGGGTATCAAGTCAAAGGTAAATTTGAAGGTAGAGGTACCAGACATTATAATGATGGACGCAAGTATATAGGTGAGTTTTCAAATGACCAAATGGAAGGTCAAGGCACATTTACATGGCCCTCAGGTGACAAGTATGTAGGTAACTTTTATGATGGTTTCCGTTCTGGAAACGGAACATACTATTGGAAAAATGGAGATAGATACGAAGGTGCATGGATCAAAGGAGAAAGAACCGGAAAAGGAACTTATTATTATACTGATGGTAGAAAATATACTGGAGACTTCGTAAAAGGGATAATGGAAGGCTCTGGAACATTCACATGGCCCTCAGGTGACAAGTATGTCGGTGCTTTCAAAGAAGGATACAGAACAGGATATGGTACATATACATGGAAAGATGGCTCAAGACACCAAGGATATTGGCTGAATGGAAAACAAAATGGAACTGGAACCTATTACTATTCATATGGGGGAACTAAAACTGGAACCTGGAAAGATGGCGAGTACGTAAATACGTCATCTGGTTATTCTTCGTCTTCAACGACATATTCAAATAATTCTTCAAGCAGTTCAAATGGGTATGTTGATAACTCGTATAACAAAACGAGGAACTATTCTTATAGCAATAATAATGACGATGATGATGATGAATATCAAGGGGCATCTACATTATCTACTTATGATGATGTAGACTATTATATTGCACAGGTGACTACTGACTTAAATTTAAGAGAGGGTCCTGGTATAGATTATGACGTTGTGACAAGAATCCCGCGTGGAGGATATGTTTTTCTATCAACAGCAGATGTTGGGGAAACCTTCAGGAAAGTTCTCTACGTAGATAAGAACGAGTTTGGTTATGTTAGTAAAAACTATCTTACAAATTTCTCGAAAGTAAAGGTGGATGCATCTGGAAATCTAAAGGTTGAATCCAGGAATTACAAAACGACAGCAGATATTAAAATAGAGAATAGAACGAATAAAACCGCTACTATCGCAATTGGCAGTTTGACATATTCTTTCTCTCCTTATCAAACAAGAACAATAAAGGATATCAAACCTGGTAAATATAAGACAATGGCATCATCACCTGGTGTTATGCCATATGTTGGATATGATACAGTCGAGGGCGGATATGAGTATTCTTGGGTATTTTACATTAAAACAGTAACAAGATGAAACGAGCGATTTCATTATTCTTATTGTGCATAGTATGTCTTATAGCATCTGCGCAGCATATGAAATTCATGGGAATTCCATTAGATGGAACAATAACCAACTTTACCACAAAGCTGCAAGCAAAAGGAATCACGATTTCTCCTGATAATAAAAAGTTAGAAGCTGGATGTAGATGGTTCCAAGGATATTTTTATGGGAAAGCTGCTGACATATATGTATACTATGATGCAGCCACAAAAATTGTGTATAGAGCAAAGGCTGTTATAGAAGAATCTGACTATGATAGACTTAAGATAGTTTATGATGAAATATCCAGTAGTATTGATGAGAAATATTTAGGTCGTCATAAACAAGATACATATAAGGGGTATCCTTCAACCCATTTTCAAATAGATCTTCAAACTTCAGCCGACTATTACGAAGGCAATATTGATTTGTTTTTCACAGATAATGGCTTAACATATTATAAGACGTTCTATTTACATGTCGATTATTACGATGAAGCAAATCAAAGAAAGCACGACCGCTCTATAAATAATGACATTTAGAACACAAGGCATCAGGAACAATGAGGTCACGATCACGAAGTGTCAGATACATTATGAGCATGGAGTGGAGCAAAAGAAGGATTCTTAACAATTATTATCTTTTCGCGCAACAATGCCACAGGGACAGGTCACTGACATCTGATAGAAAAAATATTGAAGAAAGATGGACAAAAAAAGTCATTTCATTGTAATACTGCTCCTACTGGTATTGAAAAGTAATGCAGTAAAGGTTGAGACTACATCGAATCTTAATGTGTACTATCCAGAGTATGCGAAGATAGACTTGGTATGTGTGCAGATGCCAAAAGCGGCGCAGAAGGATGTGGAGTTTTGCTGCGAGGCGGCCTTTACTGGTGAACTGCTTGATGAGTTCAGGCACTCGAACATAGCGGATAATCATATTTGCAATGGGGTGATGAAAAAAGGCTATAGCTGTAAGGCGAATACAGGGGGCTTTGTATGGGGCAAAGGCAAATGGAAGTTCATGCGGAAAGCAGATTATCCCACTGAAGCAAATGGCTACAACATGGGCTTCTGCCAAATGCTGATCATCAAGGATGGCAGCACCAGACCTATTGGGGCCAAGATGAAGAACAACAAGAACATCTATAGGGCTTTGTGCGAAAAGGATGGGAAACTATGTATCATAGAGTCGAAGAAAAAGATGACATACGAGGCTTTCGTGAAGTGTCTGAGTGACTATAAAGTTACTCATGCCCTCTATTTGGATATGGGCTATGGATGGAACTATGCCTGGTATCGAGACAAGAAAGGAAATGTGGTAGTGCTTCATCAAGAAAGCAAGATGGCTCCCAGTTACAAGTTCAGAACCAACTGGATCACCTTCTACAAGTGATAAAGAACGAGAAAAACAATATTAACGGAAAAAATTGGAATAAAATCACTAATTTTGCAAACGAAATATGACGAAAGAAGAATTACAGAAAATCATAGCAATAGACGAAGGTTTCCGGATAGAGCTAACCACGTCTAAAGGTGACATGGATAAATTCCAGGAAGCCATCTGTGCTTTTGCAAACGATATGCCGGGTTCTGGAAAGAAGGGCTATCTATTACTTGGTGTATATGACAATGGTCAAATAAGCGGAATGAAAGTTGACGATGCGTTGATGAAGAGAATTAGCGGTATCCGTTCTGATGGCAATATCCTGCCTCTACCCGTCATGACTACGGAAAAGGTGCAGACAGATGAAGGTGATGTGTTGGTAGTGGAGGTGACTCCATCGTTTGATACTCCTGTACGCTATCGAGGCAGAACGTTTATCAGAATTGGGCCACGTCGAGATATTGCCAGTGCGGAAGAGGAAAGAATTTTGGCCGAACGATGTGCCTCAAGTCTGCCTACTTACGACACAAGGCCTTGTCGTGAAGCAACAATAGACGACATTGATACCGAAACAATAGCCAAAGAGTATCTACCAAGGGCTATCGATGTAGAAACGTTGGCTACTGACAGTCGCACTTTAAAAGAGCAGTTAGCATCCTTGCGTCTGTTCAATATGCAATGGGATTGTCCAACGTATGCAGCCCTGGTTATGTTCGGAAAGAATCCTAGATACTTCATGCCTGGAGCATACATACAATTTGTTCGCTTTAAGGGCGAGACCAACGGAGGTGAAATACTGAACGAACGACGCTTTGAGGGATGTTTATACAAGATTCTGCCACAATTGGAGAACTTTATTCGTGATGGTATTGTGACCAAGCGACCTGTTCCCATTAGTATTCTGAGAGAAAAAGATGTGCAAAACTATCCCTACAAGGTGCTGCGTGAGTTGATGATGAATGCCGTGATGCATCGTGATTATCAAGCGAACATGCCTACTCGTCTCTATCAGTATGACCATCATATTGAGATCATGAATCCAGGAGGTCTCTATGGCCAGGCACGGCCAGAGAATTTCCCTCACGTAAATGACTATCGAAATAGCGTCGTGGCAGAGATGATGAAGAATCTGAACTACGTCAACATGTTCAATCATGGTGTGAGCGAAGTGGAGGATTTGCTGAAAGAGAACCAAAGCCCAGTTGCCGAGTTCAATGTCAATCTTGTAACGGCATTTAGTGTTATCGTACGTGAACCAGAGGCTGTAGAGACCGTGCAAAAGGATCCTGATACCATGCAAAAGACCATGCAAAAGACCATGCAAAAGGATTCTAAGACCATACAAAAGGCCATACAAAAGGCTCTTGATGAACGTGGTGTTTCAATAACAGATTTGCAAATGGACATTCTCGTCTATTTCTATCTCCATCCCAAAGCAACTCGTAACGACTATATATCATCTGATGAAAACATTTCAGAAGGCGGTACAAAGTCTAACATTTCCCGCCTTCAGGAATTAGATTTGCTTAAAAGAAAAGGAGGAAAGAAGAACGGGGAATGGATTGTTGCTATTGATATAGACTTTTCTGACGACGTTAAGTAAAATAGAAAATGACGAAGCATAATGAAGATATTCTAAACTGTCTTAATGACTACTTGAAAGTGAGTAAGCCTGGTTATGCTGTGCTTCTAAAAGGGTCATGGGGATGTGGCAAAACTTATTTCGTAAAAAATTGGATAGAAACACTAAAGGCGGAAAAGAATGATAATGAACAATTCTTTACCTTAGACCCTATCTATGTTTCGCTCTATGGTATGGCTTCAACGGGGAAAATAGAGGAAGAGCTGAAACGAGCCGTTAGTCCCATCTTACATAGCAAAGCGATGAAGATAGCTGGAAAAGTGTTTAAAGTTGCCATATCAGCCGCCTTGCGGTATAATATTGATTTGAATAATGATGGCGAGGCAGACATGAAAATGGAATGCACTATAGACCCAAAGGCACTGCTAGGCAGCAATGATCCTCATGTGAAAGGAACAAGACTTCTTGTATTTGATGACTTGGAAAGAAGCAATACGGATATAAAGGATGTGCTAGGCTATATCAACTACTATGTAGAGCACATCGGCTGTAGTGTGGTGATTGTGGGAGATGAGAAAAAACTGAAAACGGATTTCCAAGAAATAAAGGAGAAAACGATAGGTCGAGAGTTTGAACTGGATTCCGATGTAGACGCTGCCGTGGATAGTTTTGTGCAGGACGAAAAGATGCTGAACAAAGAGTATCTTGCTACTCATACAGAAGTGATAAAAGCATGCTTTAAAGCTTCGAAGACGAATAATCTCAGATTACTGAAACAGAGTCTTGATGACTATTCACTAATGATGGACAGAATACCTGCCAACATCAAAAGCAAAGCTGTTTTTGAGGAAATGAAACTACGGTTGCTGGCAAATTTTGTAGCTGTTTATGCAGAAGACAAAGGCCAAACAGGCAACATGGATGACTATGGAAAGATACTAAGCGAGGAAATGTCAAGCCTAATGTTTCTTGATTTGACAGGTGAAGAAAAACATGAGAAATCGGAGATGACCAAGAAACATGAAAAGTACGAACAAGCAGGGCTGACGAACAAGTACTATGCGATGGTACCAGAATATGTCGATTATGTGCTGTTGTATCTTCGTAAGGGGAAGGTGAACCTTGATTTTATCGAAAGGGAATTGGAGAAGGATGACAAGAAGCCCTGGGAGATACTACAGAACTATATGAGTTTGGAAAATGACGTGCTGACAAAGACTATAGAACTTAATGTTGGCTATCTGGAAAGGGGGAATTTTGACTCTGTTGATGAGATGCTATCATCAGCGATAATTATGCTGATGATTATTCACCGGGAGCTAACAAAAAAATACACTGGAGAAAATGTGAACAAATGGTGTTCAAAGATAATGCGGGAACGATTCTACGGTGCATGTAAGAGTCAGAATGAACTTTATGATATGCGGCAGCATGTGATCAGCTGTCTGGGATATTGTAGTTATGGGACGGAGAAAGTTCCAGTAGTTAGTTCTTTCATGCAGGAACTCGGAAAGGTTTATAATGAAATACTGGATACATTGAAGAATGACTTGACCGTCATGTTAGAGTCGTTAAATGATACAAAAGTCGATAAGCTGTATGAGGTATATGGAGGCGTGATGCCTGACCATTCTACGACCTACTCGTCATCAGCGATATTCGCTAATGTTGACCCAGAGAAATTTGTGAATGGTTTTGTAAATTTGAAAAATGAAGGTAAAAAGAAAGTGTTATCAATGATAGTTGGTCACTATAGCGATGCACTAAATATTCAGAATCCAGAAGACATGGTTCATCATTACATCGATGACCTAAAAACTTTGCCTTCAATAGTAAAGCTATTGGGAGAAAAGGCTGATGAGTGTCAACTGGTTGACAAGATGAATATAAACATTCTGAAAACAAATTTGGAGAAGACTATAGAAAAGATAAAGGAAGCTGATGACAAGAAAAAGCATTCTCAACATTAATCCCTACAATAATAGTTTATGAAAAAGGAAGAATTCAAGAAGCTGGCCAGCGAATATTTGCGGGCTGAATTGTGGGAAGAACTAACCGACTCTGATGTGTTTGGTGTCGAGCTGGAGGATGGGAGAATTGCCTATTGCTGTGTGATGGGTAACTCTGGCATCCATAAGGGCTTGGGGATATATGTCGGCAAGCGTGGGTTCAGAACATATCTTGATCAGATTAACAAGGACAATGCCAATGATCGCAAAGTGGTATTCGACAGGATGGCCACATTCGAAGATATGCAAGTGACTTATGATGAAAATGGAACCGTCCAATGGTGGAGTCATCATCCGCATCAGGTACCAAGCCCTGAAAATTCTACTGAAGAGGAACTGGGGATTATGTGCCAAGCCATAAAAGCATGCATCGGCTTACGGAAACTTATCGACGCAAAGGATGGCGATGTTGTGTCATTAGGCTTTGACGAGTACGAGGAATACCCCACTAAAGAAGGAGGCAAGGATGCTCTTCTAATAAAGTCCGAAGGTAAGGGCTATAGTTGTACCATCACACAATTGCCAGGCTATGACAAAAGCGACGAAGAACAACTGGAGCTGTTGGCTGATGCTGTGGTATATTCCGAGCGATTTAAGGCCGATTTGTCTCTTATACAAGGCTTGCGCAAAGCTGGCACTCTGCAATGCCGCCTGATACATCCACCCACACCTGTCAAAGAGAATGAGGATACACCATGTTATTATCCTCTATGGTTATTCACCGTGAATAAAGGTGATGGCAGAATAGTCCAGACAGAGACTGTACGACTAGGAGATGATATGGCCGTATATGCGATTCTTGCAAATCTTTGTGAGATGATGTACAGACGAGGGCACCAGCCCCTGCAGATTTCTGTGCCCAATGAGGCAACAGAATGCCTTCTAAGGGCGTTTTGTCAGCGTCAAGGCATCAAATTGGTACGCGAGCGGTTACCACTTCGTGAGCTAAATGAGGCATGGGAAGGCATGTTTGCCTATTTCGACCGTGATAATAAAACAGATTTTTTGCAGAATTAACTGTGCCTTATATTGGGTTGTCTAATGAGTTATCCATAGAGTTGCCTAAAGGGCCGTCTGTAAGGTTTTCTAAAGAGTTCATTCCTGTGATAACAAATGTTAATGGCCCTTTTCTTGGTATTTAGGGCGATTTGTAAAGCCTTGTTGTTAATGTTTAGTGGTGCAAATGTGGTGCATGAAAGATAAAAGAAAATCCGCAAGTTGTTGAAATTCAACTTCTTGCGGATTTTTCTTGGTGATCCGTTTGGGGCTCGAACCCAAGACCCCAACATTAAAAGTGTTGTGCTCTACCGACTGAGCTAACGGATCTACCTTATTGTGCAATCTTTCGAAAGCGGCTGCAAAGGTACGACTTTTTGCCGAAACTACCAAATTTATTCGGATGATTTTTTCTCCGGAGGGTCATTTTCGTTATCTTTGGTGACATATCGCTGGTAATAAGCGATGAGAAGTGTCGTAAGTGGCAGTGCAATGATCAGGCCGATAAATCCGAGCAAAGCGCCCCATACGGAGAGGCTGAGCAGCAGGATGGCAGGGTTGAGACCCATCGCCTTGCCCATGACCTTCGGCGTTACTACCATGTCACAGATAAGCTGTACGATGATAAACACAGCGAGTGCCATGATGAGGATAATCCAGAAGTTCTGACCTGTGTCGGCAGACTTCAGTAGGGCCAGGAGCACTGTGGGAATCAGGGCAAAGGTGTGCAGATAGGGCACCAAGTCCATAATGCCAATCATGATGCCGAGACCAATGGCCATCGGGAAGTCGATGATGGTGAAGCCGATGCAGAAGAGTACACCCATGATGAGGGCAACAAGTCCCTGACCGCGGATATAGTTGTTCAGCTCACGCTCCACATCGCCCATCAGTTCCCGCCAGAAAGGACGATTCTTCTTTGGGAAGATGCGGATCCAGTTGTCCGTCAGATACTCATAGTCGAGCAGGATGAAGAACATATATAATAAGGTGATGAACGATGCGATGACACTGACGATGATGCTGTAGGTCTGTCCGAGGAAACTGAACAAGCCCGGCATGATGGTCTTCAGTCCATCCGTAAAGTCCTTGCTCTTGAAGAACTCTTCAATCGCAGTCTGGTTATTCGTAATCCATTCCGATATCGCCCCGGGAATAGAAGTGATATTGGCCGACTTCTGGATATAGTCGGTAGCGAGATAGCCCAGTTTCTCGAACTGCTCAATCATCGGCGGGATAATCAGGTAGACGACTCCTGAGATGACGGCAATGACGATCAGAAGCGTCAGTATGATGCTAAGTGCCCGGGGCAGATGTAGTTTCCGGTCTAGTAACTTCACCATCGGATAGAGCAGATAGGCGAAGAACCAGGCAATGACGAACGGCAACAATACGCTGCTGAGGTAGTCGATCAGCAAGAGGATGCCTACAACGAGCAGGGACCCTCCAATCCAACGGACTAACCGGTCAAAGGTGATGGTTTCTCTTGTCATATTCTTCTATTTTGTCACATTTGGCGGCAAAATTACCAAAACCTTTTAAAAATTGCAAAGTTTTTGCCGCTTTTTTTGTCTATTCTGATTATTTACGCTAATTTTGTCCCCCGATATGGGCATATTGTATATCGTTCCGACCCCAGTAGGCAATATGGAAGACATGACCTTCCGTGCCGTCCGTATCTTAAAAGAGGTGGATCTCATACTGGCGGAAGATACCCGCACATCGGGCATCCTGCTGAAGCATTATGAGATTAAGAACTCTTTGTTGTCGCACCATAAGTTTAATGAACATGGTACGTCGGCTAGTGTCGTTAGCCGTCTGCTGGCGGGTGAGAACGTGGCACTGATCAGCGATGCCGGTACGCCGGGCATCAGCGATCCGGGCTTCTTCCTGGTTCGCGAGGCCGTCAGGGCTGGGGTAGAGGTGCAGTGCCTGCCTGGGGCAACGGCATTCGTGCCGGCGCTCGTGTCAAGCGGCTTGCCTTGTGACCGTTTTGCCTTCGAAGGCTTCCTGCCGCAGAAGAAAGGGCGCCAGACAAAACTGGAGTCGCTGAAAGGCGAGGAGCGCACGATGATCTTCTACGAGTCGCCTTACCGTCTGTTGAAGACGTTGCAGCAGTTTGCCGAGGTCTATGGCCCAGATCGCCAGGTGAGCGTCTGCCGCGAGATCTCCAAGATCCACGAGGAGAGCGTCAGGGGAAGTCTCGAAGAGGTGATAGCCCATTTCAAGGAGAAGGAGCCCAAGGGTGAGATCGTCATCATCCTTGCAGGCTTGGATAAGAATGCAAAAAGTGAAAATTAATAATTAACAACAAAAAGTATGAAGAAACTATTATTCTTTGCTGCCTGCACAGTGGCGGTAGCAAGTTGTAATCAGGATGCTGTGAAGAAGGCCGAGCAGGCTGCCCTGCAGCAGCGTGATTCTCTGGAGCAGATTATTGCACAGAAAGACAATGAGATCAACGACATGATGACCACTCTCAGTGACATTGAGGAGGGATTCCGTGAGATTACCGAGGCTCAGAACCGTGTGACACTCGCCAAGTCGGGTGAAGGTACCAACACCAAGCAGCGCATCACGGAGAACCTGCAGTTCATCCAGTCGGCTATGCAGCAGAACAAGGAACTCATCAACAAGCTGAAGCAGCAGGTACGTGAAAGTACCGTGAAAGGTGGACAGCTGAAGAAGATCATCGACAACCTGACTCAGCAGATGGAAGTCAAGGACAAGCAGCTTCAGGCTCTGCGCGAGGAACTTGACAAGAAGGACATCCATATTGCCGAGCTCGACGAGATGGTATCAGACCTGAACACGAACGTCGCTTCGCTGAAGGAGGAGAATACCCAGAAGACCGAGACCATCAGCACACAGGACAAGGCGCTCCACACGGCTTGGTTTGTCTTCGGAACGAAGAAGGAACTGAAGGAGCAGAACATCCTTGATGCTGGTGAGGTGCTTCGCTCCAACTTCAACAAGGAGTATTTCACCAAGATCGATATCCGCATCGACAAGGAGATCAAGCTTTACAGCAAGAGTGCCGAGATCCTGACGAGTCATCCTGCCAGCTCCTATACGCTCCAGCGTGATGCCAATAAGCAGTATGTGCTCCGTATCACCAACCCCGATGCCTTCTGGTCTACCAGCAAGTATCTCGTCATCCAGGTGAAGTAAACGAAACTGTTTTAATTGATATTTAATCGGCTCCTGAAACCAAATGTTTTAGGAGCCGATAGCTTTTGAGTTGTTTGCAATAGTATTCTTAAATATATTCTCCAAAAAGTTTGGCGGTTTCATAGAAAATGATTATCTTTGCAGCGTTAATTAAAAATCATGTATTATGGAGAATAACAAAGACAAAACAAAGAAAGGAGTGACAACGATGAAAGGTAAGTATTTGAATCCTAAAGCTGACTTGACTTTTAAGCTGATATTCGGCGAGCATCCCGACTTGACGAAGAGTCTGCTGAATGCTTTGTTGCCGCTGGACAAGGATGCCCAGATCATCAGCCTTGAGTATGCCACGCCAGAGATGGTGCCCGAGAACCCGGCAAAGAAGAACAGCGTGGTCGATGTACGGTGCAAGGATGCGCTTGGGCGGCAGTTCATTGTCGAAATGCAACTTTACTGGAGCGACGAGTTCAGGCAGCGCGTCATCCTGAATGCCTCTAAGGCCATCGTCCGCCAGCTGGACAAGGGAGAGAACTACACACTGATACAGCCTGTCTATTGCTTGAACCTGATCAATGACATCGGCTTTGAAAGCGGGCCCGATGAGTTCTATCACGACTATGCGATTGTGGATGTGGAAAACACCGACCGTATCATCGAGGGACTGCGTCTGGTGTTTGTAGAACTGCCGAAGTTCAAGCCGAAGACTATTGCCGAGAAGAAGATGGCGGTGCTGTGGCTGCGCTATCTGACGGAGATAGACGAAAGTACGAGCGAGGCTCCTGCAGAGCTTTTAGAGAACGAAGATACGCGTAAGGCGCTTCAGATTGTCGAGAAGTCGGCTTTCACCGAAGGCCAGCTCTATGCCTACGAGCAGTTCTGGGATGCCGTTGTCAACGAGCGGGTGCTCCGCCAGAAAGCCAAGCGAGAAGGTCGTGCAGAAGGTTTTGCAGAAGGTCATGCAGAAGGTTTTGCTGAAGGACAGGCAGAAAGGAATGTTGAAATAGCAAGGAGCATGAAGGCTGACAACCTGCCGACAGAAACAATTATGAAATATACGGGTCTTACTGCCGTAGAAATTGAGGCTCTCTAGTTGTCGTTTGAACATAAAGATGACTCCTAACCAATCATGGATAGGAGCCATTTTTATCATAGGTGTCAGTAAACTGTCTGTTTACTTAGCCCACCAAACTTTGTTGCTGAAAATGTACATACCAGCATCGTTGCCTGAGCCAAAGGCTGCGGCTACGTTCGGATTTGACACTACATCGCTGTCACCATAAGGTAGCATGTTGGGCCAGCGGCTACCTGCACCTCCATTGTTGTTGGGATTGGACATCTTGACAGGATACTCGTCAAGTCCGATGCGGCGCATGTCGTTGTAAGTCTCGATTACCTCTCCGCGGGTCTGCGCCAGATATTTCTGGATGCGGATCTCTTTCAGAGCATCGGCCTCGTAGAGGGGAGCGATGTTCTCCAGATAGGCTGTGATATCCTCGTCAGCTAAAGCATCACCACTGATGGCTGCATACTCTGCCACATTGCTGCTGACAGCTGTCTCGAAAGCCTCTGTGGCATCCTTGCCTTGGAGGGCCTGGGCCTCGGCGAGGATGAAGTAGAGTTCCGACTCGCTCATGATGGCAAGGTTGGCAGCACCGTTCTCGAGCCAGGCGGGCTCGTTGACAGTCTCCGTGAGAGAGGCCAGTTCAGTGCTACCAGGAACACCGATGACATCGCCACCAATAGACATGTTGTAGTAGGGCTCACGGGGATCCTCACGCTCCAGCATCAGGTCGTCGACAGTCTTGCTTGAACCGATGTAGTAACGGCTCCACTGATAAGCTGACCAAGCGTTGTCGGCTGTCACGCCATTGAACATGTCAAGATAAAAACCTGTGAATCCCAGTTCTATGGCATTCTGGGCTGCACTCTCAACCTGACTGATGACACTTGGGTTACGAGTTGCGGTGTGGAGCAGATAGCGAGCCTTGAGGGCATAGCCAAGAGCTAGCCACTTCTCGGTATCACCACCATAGATGATGTCCTGCTCGCCAGCGTTACTTCCACCTTCAGAAAGGTTGGCGATACCATCGTCAATTAACTGGAAAATGGCATTATAGACCGTCTCCTGGGTATCGATCTTCGGAGCAGAGATACTCTGGAAACACTCGCTGAAGGGTATGTCACCGTGGAGGTCGGTCAGCACGCCCCAGTTGATGGCAGCCAGTAGCTGGGCCATACCCAGGAGGTCGTTCTTGCCCTCGTCGATACCACCTGCAGAGCACTTCTCAATCATCTGCATCAGGTTCATCAGGTTGGAGTAAGTAGCATTCCACTCGTTGTTGAAAGTGGTAGCACCAGCCAACTCTGATACCGTGCGCTGCTCAATTTTGAGCATCTGGTTATTACCAGTACCGAAGAGCTGCTCCGTATAAGAGGATACATACCAGGCGTATGCACCGTTCACCACTGAATAGGCAGTGGCCACCTCTGCGTCTGTGAGCTGGAATTTTGCACCAACTCTATTGGCGGTCTTGCTGGTTTCATCCTCATTGATGCGATCCATCATGTCCTCAGAGCACGAACTGTATAGCATAGTTGCCAACGCAATGCCAAACAAATATTTTATCTTCATATTAATTACTTTTTTCTGATTTGGTTATCTTAATACATCCTCGGATTAGAAAGTCACTTTCAGACCACCACCGAAGCTGGAGGTGCATGGTACAGAGAAACGCTCGAAGTAACCGCTCATGTTGCCGTTTCCCTGAGAGTTCTCGGGATCGAGATCCGGCATCTTTGCCCAGATGAGAATGTTGCGTGCAAAGGCGAAGATATTCATGTTGATACCCCAGAACTTAGGCAGGTCGTAGCCCAGCGTCACGTCGCGGAGCTTCCAGAAACTGGTATCGAAGATGCCTGCCTCAGTAATATCGTTGTAGGCCATGTACCAGTCCTGCTTGCTCACCTCGATGGTGTTCTTCTGGCCTGTGGCCTCGTCGATACCCTCGCCGATCATCGTGCCCTCACGATAGTTGAGCGACTCGGTAGAAGCACCGAACCAGTTCATGGTCAAGATTGTACCGGCGTACATCTTGCCGCCCTTCTGCCAGTCGAGTGTAGCAGAGAGTGACAGATTCTTGTAGTTTGCCTTCAGGTTGAAGCCCATGTTGAAATCTGGAGCACACTCACCGATGTTCTCGCTGGAGCCAGTACCCTGAGGCAGACCGTCGGCCAGCAGCAGCTGACCATCTTCAGTGCGTTTGAAGGCAACACCGTAGATGTTAGGATAGGTGTAGCCAGCTTGAGCGCGAACCTGAGGCTCTACGAAACCACCGAGCATGATGCTCTCTACGCCAGGAGCCAACTCCTTCACTTTGTTCTTGATCTTGGTGAAGTTCACACCGAGTGTCAAGTTGTAGTCCTTGTTCTGCAGAATGTCGGCATTCAGAGCAAACTCATGAGCCCATGTAGTCATCTCACCAGCATTGGTGCGCAGGTACTGATAACCTGTAGAACCGGCCGTAGGCACGTCGAATATCTGATCCTTCACATCCTGATAGCTGGCTGTGTACTCCAGACGCAGGCGGTTCTTGAAGAAATTCAGATCGATACCGAACTCATAGTTCGTGGTATTCTGGGGCTTCAGGTTCGGGTCGAATGAAACGTAATAAGGCACATAGCTCTTTGCACCGTTCATCGGGTAGGCAATAGGCGTATAGACATACATACCACTTCCGTAAGATGGTGTATAGTAGTAGTTGTCGCGATAGATACCAGCCTGACCAACCTGGGCGTAAGAGGCACGTAGCTTACCGTAGGAGAGAATGTCGTTGTCCTTCAGCGAGGGAAGTTCGGTGAATATCCAGCCCAGCGACACTGAAGGATAGAAGAACGAGCGGTTGCCGCGAGGCATTGTAGACACGATGTCGTTACGGCCAGTGACAGTCAGATATAGCATGTTCTTCCAACTGGCAGTAATCTGTCCGAAGAAACCAAGTGAGCGTTCCTTGTCATGAGACATGCTCCAGTAGTCCATGCTGGCAGCGTTTTCGATGACGGGCTGACCGTACCAAGACAGTGCGGAAGCATCATAGTCCCAGTGGCGGCTATAGTCATGGTTGAACTCATTACCGATCAACAGACCCAGATCCCATTCCTTCTCAGCACCAAGCTTGGCAGTGAAGTTCGCGGTCAGCAGGTTGTTGAAGATGTTGCGCTGTACGCCAAAGTCCTCTACCTCGCCTTTCGTGTTATAGGCAGAACCCACTTCGGCAATGGTCATGTTGTCAGTCGTATAGATGTCGAGACCAGCCTGTTCGCGGAAGGTCAGCTTGTAGTTCTCACCCAGACCGAGGTTAGGAGAGTATTCAACGTACGCATTTCCGAACACACGGTTTGTGTGCTGACGGAACTCATCGTTGTCAGCCCACCAGTAGGGGTTGTTGAAGTTGGTGGCACGGTAAGACACCTGGGTGGTAGGGTCGCCAGGAACATGTGTAGGAGTACCCTTCAGGTCATACTCTGCAGGAGCACCGTAGACCACGTTCACCACACCGTTGTTGGCACCGGGTGCACTCTTGATTTTGGTAGAACTGTAGTTGGCAGAGAAACCTGTCTTCCACTGCTTGTTGATCTCCCAGTCCACAGCACCGCGAGCACCAGTACGCATCATGCCTATAGAAGGAATGATACCATCCTGATAAGTGTCGCTGATGCCAAAGGCGTAGCTGATATTGTTCACGCGGTGGGCGATGCTCAGCGAAGCGTTCTGAGTCAGACCCGTCTGGAAGAAGTCGCCCACATTGTCATGAGTGGTCGGAGTTACCCAAGGATTGATGCCGGCCTGCTCATATTTGGGATTGTAGTACATACCAGAGTGTCCCTGACTGTTACCACCATATTTGCCATCGTTGGGCAGATCGGTAATCTTCGGACCCCATGTGGAAGAAGAGCTGGGGTTGTAGGCTGCCGGGCTGGAACCCTGAGCATACACATCCTGATGCTTGTACTTGCGGCTCAGTGTCTGGGCGCTGATGTCGGTAGAGAAGGTAATCACAGGCTTGGCGGTGTACTTGCTGCCACGCTTGGTAGTGATGAGGATCACACCGTTAGAAGCACGGATACCATACAGGGCAGAAGCAGCCTGGCCCTTCAACACGTTGATACTCTCGATGTCGTCAGGGTTGATATCAATACTACGGTTGGAAAAGTCGGCACCTGTCACAGAGTTACCTGTGCCGAAGTCGGGCGTAGAACTGATAGGCATACCATCGACCACATACAGCGGAGCGTTGTTACCGTCGAACGAACGTGCACCACGGATTACGATCTGTGCAGAAGCACCAGGAGCACCCGACGACTGACGGACACTGACACCAGTCAGCTTACCCTGGATGGCACTTGCCAGCGAGCTGGTACCATTGGTGTTCAGATCATCGGCATTCAGTTCCTGAGCAGCGTAGCCCAGAGCCTTCTTGTCGCGGCTGATACCCATGGCTGTCACCACCACCTCGTCTAGGGTCTTGGCATCGCTCTTCAGGAAAATACGCATGCCGTTCTTGGCCTGCACGGTCTGAGACACAAAGCCGAGATAGGAAATCTCGAGCTGATTCTTACCTGCCGGAAGGACAACATTGAAGCGACCATTCACGTCAGTCAACATACCGGTACTTGTTCCCACTACCTTGACGGCGGCGCCGATGATCGGCTGTCCGTCTTCCTGGGAGAATACTGTACCAGAAACTTTGGTTTGAGCCATCGCAGTTCCCATGCAAAGGAAGAGCGCGGCTAAAAACATCGTTAGTCTTTTTTTCATAAATTCTCTCTCTTTTGTTATTAATTAAATATTGGTAGTATAAATGTTCTGCTTTACACCTATTTTATATATAATAGCTTCCTCTGCGCCAGAGGTGGTTGGATTGTGAACAAAAAACACTATATTTGCCCCACAATTAATTCAATGATAATGTAAGTTTATGAGCTTTTTTATTCGAATAGAGTTTCATGTATATCTCCACCGAGGAAGTAATAATGTGCAAGTGGCAACGTCTGAAGGTAATAGTCAGGGGATAAGCCCCGCCAAATTCTGTCAGCAGATAATGGCAGAGGCGGAAAGGCTCAAGGAGAGCCTGAGCCCATCGACATCTGATAACTATCTTACGGCAATCCGGTCGTTTCAGCGATTCCTTGACGATAAAGTACCTTTGGGTTCCCTTGACAGCTGCGTGATGAAGAGTTTCGAAAGGTGGCTCCGCGATAACCACTTGTGTCTCAACACGATATCCTGTTATATGCGCTCCCTGAGGTCGTTGACCTCAAAGGTGTTCCACAAGGAGTTGAATGACATCTTTGATGAGGTATATACTGGTCGAGCCAAGACTGAAAAACGGGCCGTACAGAAAGCCGAAATATACAAGATCCAGGGAGCTAAAGTAAAGTCAGGCTCCTTTCTTGCTTTAGTTCGCGACCTGTTTCTCTTCAGCTTCTATGCTTTGGGAATGCCCTTTGTTGATATGGCTTTCCTTCGGAAGGAACAAATAGCTGACGGGCATATCGTCTATTATCGTCATAAGACAGGCCAGCGAATATGCATACAGATCGAACCCTGCATGCAGGAGATTATCAGTCGCTATCGGGCGGAAGGCACCGACTATGTATTCCCTTTGCTTACTGCCACAGATCCCGATAAAGCGTACAGGCAATACCAACGGAAGCTTAATCAGTATAATCGTGAGCTGAAGCACTTGGCCAAATTGTCAGGAATATCCAAGAACCTGACGTCTTATGTTGCCCGTCATTCCTGGGCCAGTGCCGCTTATGGCGATAACGTTGATCTTTCTGTGATATCGAAAGCATTGGGGCATACGAACCCGCAGAATACGCTGATCTACTTACAGCAAATAGATGACGAGAGAATACAAAAAGCTAACAGATATTTGCTGGAAAATATGAAGGAATTTGGCAGGATGAATGAGTGAAATGCTACAAAATTTTTAATATGAAATGGTAAAATCCTATTCAACTCTACACTAAATATGCTTATCTTGCTGTAATACAGAATGTTAGACTGAATTCAACTATACACTAACTATTCACTAACTCTACACTAACTCTACATCAACTCTACACTATTTTGACTTTTTTCAGCAAACATATCGCGTATAATCTATTATTTAGAGCGTATGTGAATGCATCTTTATCGGTATGTGAAGGGTGCTCAATCGTAAGCGGATTTTGAAATTCTCTAGAGAATTTATTGGTTTCCTTACGAGAAACCTTTGTTTACTCGTAATGTAACTGTGGGTTTGTCGTAATGTAACTGTAGGTTTGTCGTAATGCAAATGAGCCTTTTCAGGGGTGCGAGATCGGCGAATGGGCTGTGCAGAGGTAGTGTAGAGTTGATGTAGAGTTAGTGTAGGGTTAGTGAATAGTTAGTGTATAGTTGAATTCAGTCTAACATTCTGTATTACAGCAAGATAAGTGTATTTAGTGTAGAGTTGAATAGGATTTTGTGATTTCGCAGATAAAAAATATCGTTTTGGCCGTGAAAATTGGGGGGCAAAAGTGCGCTGAACTGTCGTTATGCTGGATGATGGTATTATTTACACAAAAGTAATAATTTAGGTTGATTTATATCAAGCAGAGATGGCGAAAGTGTTAACAAAAGGTGTTGAAATGTGATTTTTTTATAAAATTATTCGTTTTTTAGAAACTTATGCATTATTTTTGCACACTGAACCGTAACAAAAGGGCAATTCTAGGAGCGACCTCTGGCGCAGAGGAAGCCATTATATATATA
>Ga0247611_10002159_pt1 | contig 32800 bp, 29 predicted proteins | sample 177DNAGHGhighgp2_FD_192422 | JGI IMG/M metagenome (GOLD analysis project Ga0247611, IMG submission 192422) | Sheep rumen microbial communities from Palmerston North, Manawatu-Wanganui, New Zealand - 1770 DNA GHGhigh gp2 | ecosystem: Host-associated > Mammals > Digestive system > Stomach > Rumen... | reverse complement strand
GCAGCTGATGGACCAATGCCTCAAACAAGAGAGCACATCTTACTTGCAAGACAAGTTGGTGTTAAATATATCGTTGTATATTTAAATAAATGCGATATGGTTGATGACCCAGAATTATTAGAATTAGTTGAAATGGAAGTTAGAGATCTACTTTCTAAGTATGATTTCCCAGGAGATGAGATTCCAATTATAAAGGGTTCTTCATTAAAAGTATTAGAGTCAAATTCTACAGATCCTAACGATCCTGTATATGCTCCAATTAAAGAATTAATGGAAGCAGTTGATTCATACATCCCAACTCCTGAAAGACCAACAGATCAACCATTCTTAATGCCAGTTGAAGACGTATTCACAATCACAGGTCGTGGTACAGTTGCTACTGGTAGAGTAGAAAGAGGTATCGTAAAAATGTCTGATGAAGTTGAAATCGTTGGACTTTCTACAGAAAGAAGAAAAACAGTTGTTACTGGTGTTGAAATGTTCAGAAAATTATTAGATCAAGCTGAAGCTGGAGATAACATTGGTGTTCTTTTAAGAGGTATAGATAGAAAAGACATCGAAAGAGGACAAGTTGTTGCTAAACCAGGAACAATCCATCCACATACAAAATTCACATCAGAAGTATACGTTCTAACAAAAGAAGAAGGTGGAAGACATACACCATTCTTCAATGGATATAGACCACAATTCTATTTCAGAACAACAGACGTTACTGGTGTTATTGATTTACCAGCTGGTGTTGAAATGGTTATGCCAGGTGATAACGTATCTATGACAATCGAACTTATCACACCTATCGCTATCGAAAAAGGATTAAGATTCGCTATTCGTGAAGGTGGTAGAACAGTAGGTTCTGGTGTTGTATCTGACATTATCGCTTAATCATACTTCAAAAGATATAAAAGACTTTCAGATTTTCTGGAAGTCTTTTTTGTATACTATAAAAGTAATTTATATTTTTCAATAAAAAATCAATTATAAATTGAAAATACAAAGACATGTATGATAGTATATTGTTAAATAAAATTGGAAGGATGTAATGATGGAAATAAAGTTATTTAAGAAGATTTTATCAGAACTTAAAAATAATTTATCACTTAATAAAAATTACATTGATAAAGCATTATATGAAGACTTTTCAAAAAAAATGCCAGTGAATTATGAAAAGATATTTTCATATATTGATAAGTATGATGGTAGAAATACTTTTCCAGAAGAAAACAAAAATATTGCATATATGTATAATGGACTTCCAGAGGTTACAATAGAATTAATTCTTGATTCAATTGTCCATAATAATCGAATTACATTTTTTATAACCTCACACAAAGAACTAAATAGAATTATAATTGAAAGTGCGATTGAGGCTATTCTAAATTGTCATATTCAAAATGCGTGGTTAGATTTCGATATGGACTATAATGAGATATATTTAAAAGATAATATATCCGTATATCAAGAGGTATCTTTTATAGGTGACTATTATGAATACCAAAAAATTGAACAGATGATAGGAAAAAAGGTTAAATATTATAATTATGGTATTATTAAATTGTACATAGATATGAACGAATATGAAGAAGAACTTAAAACAATCAATGATTATTGTTATAAAAATGCTATTGCAATTGAAACATTTGATGATATAGAGGATTTTATTAATAGTGTTAAAGAAGAGGACTATGGTATTATATATGCTGATATTAATGTGATCAATCAAATGAATAGACTAACTAGAGCGGATGAAATAGTGTTTAATTCTTTTCCATATGATGATTATAAATTTGAGGTAAAGAGATAATGATGATTAGGTATTGATTTTTTCTTTTAAAGAACATAAAATATAAAAGATTAAAAATCTAGAATGAAATGAGGGACATAACATTGAAGATTTTACTTGATGCTATGGGTGGAGATAATGCACCTGTTGCAAATATTAAAGGGGCAGTACGTGCTGCAAAAGAAATTAAATCAGAGATTATTCTTATTGGTGATGAGAATGTAATTAATGCAAAAGTTAAAGAATTGTATGGTAAAGAAAAGCTTTCAGATATGGCAGAAAATTTATCTATCAGACATGCTTCAGAACAAATTGAAATGGAAGATATTCCTACTGTTGCAATAAAGCATAAAAAGGATTCATCTATGGTAGTTGGATTTAATATGCTTAAAAATGATGAAGGAGATGTATTTGTATCAGCTGGAAATTCAGGAGCTCTTCTTACAGGAGCAACACTTCTTGTTGGTAGAATAAAAGGAATTGATAGACCAGCTATTGCACCAATGCTACCAGCATACAAAAAGAGTTTTATGCTAATGGATGCTGGAGCCAATACAAATTGTAAGCCAATTAACTTAATACAATTTGCTCAAATGTCATCAATATATTTGAAAAATACTTTTGGTATAGAAAACCCTAAAATTGGGCTATTAAATATTGGTACTGAAGAAACAAAGGGGAATGATTTAATAAAGGAAACATATAATACATTAAAAGAAAAATCTAATGAATTAGGTATTAACTTTATTGGAAACATTGAAGGAAGAGATTGCTTTTCTGGGGAAGTGGATGCTGTTGTTACTGACGGTTTTACAGGAAATGTATTCTTAAAAACTACAGAAGGACTTGGAAAACTTGTTAAAAGAAATCTTACTGAAAGTTTAAAAAGAAATATTTGGACGACAATTGCAGCTATTCCTTGTCTTCCAGCAATTAAAAGATTTGCAAAAACAATGGACTATAAAGAGTATGGTGGAGCATTGTTTTTAGGTGTCAAAAAACCTGTTGTTAAAGCACATGGAAGCAGTGATGAATATCTATTCTATTTTACATTAAAACAAGCTGAAACATTTGTAAAAAGTGGCGCTACAGAAAAGATGAAAGAGGCTTTTGAAAAAAAATAAAAAAGTATTGACTTTTTATCTAACATATAATAAAACATATCTATATTAGAGATGAGTTATCATTGCTATCGCAATGAACGATTCTTTATTGGGTAAGAATTATTAGAGGAGGTTTATATAAATGAGCACTGAAGAAATATTTGAAAAAATAAAGACTATTATAGTTGATCAATTGGGTGTAGCTGAAGCATCTGTTACTATGGAAGCATCATTTATTGATGATTTAGGTGCAGATTCTTTAGATATTGTAGAATTAGTTATGGCTCTTGAAGAAGAATTTGATATGGAAATACCAGATAGCGATGCAGAAAAAGTAGTTACAGTTCAAGATGTCGTTGATTATATTAAAGACAATGTTAACTAGTTATTATATGTCGAGTATTTTTAGTCGTCCAATAGGGCGACTTTTTTGTGTATTTTGTAATTTTGTTTGTTCTTGCATAAAACGGCAAAAAGTGTTAGAATAAAAAGGATTGGAAAATTATAAGGAGGAGGTGAAGAGGTGGATAATCTAACAAAACTTGAAGAAGAATTAGGATATAAATTCAAGAATATCAATTTATTAAAAACTGCGCTTACTCATACTTCTTATGCATATGAAAATAATGTAAAGAGTTATGAAAGACTAGAATTTCTTGGAGATAGTATATTAGAGTTTATTTGTAGTGAATTCCTTTTTGAAAATTATAAAGGCTTATCTGAAGGAGAAATGACTAAAGTTAGAGCTTATGCTGTTTGCGAAGATAGTTTATTTAGTATCGCTAAAAAGCATAATTTTAGTGATTTCTTATATTTAGGAAAAAGTGAAATAGGCTCAAAAGACGATAAAAAAGCTATTTTGGCAGATACAGTAGAGGCTATAATTGCAGCAATTTATATTGATTCAGGAGATATTGCGTATTCTAAAAAGTTTATCATTGATAACATCAAAGATGCAGTAGAGTACTCAAGTAAACATGTTGGTGAAAAGGATTATAAATCTGCATTACAGGAAAAATTGCAGGTAAATGGTGACATTTCGATTAAATATAATATTATCTCTGAGAAAGGCCCAGATCATGACAAGCTTTTTACGGCAGAAGTCATTGTTGAAGGAAAAAAATTAGCAGAAGGAACAGGCAGAAGCAAAAAACATGCAGAGATGGAAGCAGCAAGATTAGCACTTGAAATATTAGGATAAAGGGAAAATGAGATGGAACGAGAGAAAAAAATAATAAGAACAAGTATTTATGGAATAATAGTTAATTTATTACTAGTTTTATTTAAAGCAATGGTTGGAGTTATTTCAAATTCTATAGCGATTATTTTGGACGCAGTTAATAATTTAAGTGATTCACTTTCATCTATTATCACAATAATTGGTACTAAGTTATCATTAAAAAAACCAGATAGAGAGCATCCATTTGGCCATGGAAGGATAGAGTATTTCTCCTCGGTTATTATTGCAATGATAGTAATGATTGCTGGTATGGCATCGTTTAAAGAATCATTTATGAAAGTTTTAAATCCAACTGAAGCACATTATACGAAACTAACGTTATTGGTCGTATGCGTTGCAATAGTGGTAAAACTTGTGTTTGGGAAATATGTTAAGGATACAGGAAAAAAGCTTAACTCACAAAGTTTAGTTGCTTCTGGAACAGATGCATTTATGGATGCAGTGTTATCATTCTCTACATTAATTGCGGCGTTAATAAGCATTATTTTCAATATAAGTATTGAAGGCCATATAGGACTATTGATATCAGTTATTATTATAAAGTCTAGTTATGACATACTAAAAGAAACAATTGGAAGTATCATTGGAGCAAGACCGGATTCTGAACTTACTGCACAAATAAGAGAAAAGATTGCAGCATTTGATGAAGTTCAAGGAGTATTTGACCTTACCCTTCATAATTATGGACCATCAAATATAATAGGTACAGCTCATATTCAAGTGAGAGATGATATGACAGCAAAAGAAATTCACGTACTTACAAGAAATATTCAAACACGAATATATGAAGAGTGTAGTATTATTATGACTATTGGAATTTATGCTGCAAATGACCAAGAAAAATACTTAAATATAAAAAAGACACTTGCTGAAATTATGAAAGAGAATAAAGAAATTATACAGATGCATGGATTTTATGTAGATGAAAATACAAGCATTATCACATTTGATTTAATTTTTGACTTTAAGTGTCATAATTCTGAAGAAATAGTAGATAAAATTAAGAATGAATTAAAGGAAAAATATCCTAAATATGATTTCAATATTATTGTAGATTTAGATTTGAGTGATTAAAGAGGGGTTTAATATGAAAAGACAGTATATAATACCAATATTTGTCCCACATTTAGGATGTCCAAATGATTGTACTTTTTGCAATCAAAGAAAAATAAGTGGGCAAACTAAAAAGGTAACAGCTTTTGATGTCAAAAATCAAGTAGAGTATTATCTAAGTAATTTTAAAGATAAAGATAGCACGAAAGAAATCGCTTTTTATGGTGGAAGCTTTACAGGAATAGATATTGATGAACAAAATGAATTGTTAGAGGCAGCATACGAATATGTAAAAAATGGTAAAGTTGATGGTATAAGGATTTCTACAAGGCCAGACTATATAGATAGAAAGACATTAAAAAGACTTAAAAAATATAAAGTTAAAACCATTGAATTGGGTGTGCAGTCTACAAATGATTATATCTTAAAGAAATGTAAAAGAGGGCATACATATAAAGATGTGGTTAAAGCATCAAGAATGATTAGGTTTTATAGATTTAGGTTAGGTCACCAAATGATGGTTGGACTTCCAGATAGCAATGAAATAGATGATTTGAATACAGCTAAAGATCTTATAAAATTAAAGCCTAAGATGGTTAGAATTTATCCAGTACTTGTAATTAGGGGAACAGAGCTTGAAAATGAATATAATAGCGGGGAATATGAACCACTTACATTGGAGCAAGCGGTTGAGAGATGTAAAGAACTATGCATGATGTTTGAAAAGCGCAAAATCAGGGTCATTAGAATTGGACTTCAAAATACAGATACAATAAGCAATCCGGAAAACGAGACTAGTGAAGTAGTAGCAGGCCCATATCATGAGGCATTTAGGCAATTAGTAGAGTCAGAAATATACTATGAAAAAATTGTAGATCAAATAAAAAGGTTTAATACCAAAATTAAAGAGGTTGAAATTAGAGTTAATCCACAAACTGTGAACAATGTTGTGGGTTACAAAAAAGAAAACTTGTCTAGGTTAAAAGAAATGTATGATGTAAATGTAAAGTTAAATCAAGATTTTTCATTCCCAGAAGACACGTTTGAAATAGAGGTACTAAAGGAATATAAAGACTTTATAGACGATTTAGATAAAGTATATAAAAAGAAAATAAAATAATAAATATAGAAGCTGAGGGTTTAATATTGCCTTCAGCTTTTTTGTAGAGAGCTAAATGCCTTGATTATTTTCTGCTTTTATAATATACTAAAATAGTATTATTATATGGAGATATAAAATGGAGAAGTATGTAATAAATGATATAGACTCATTTAGACTCAAAGATATTTTTGAATGTGGTCAATGTTTTAGATGGAATAAAAACGATGACGGAAGTTATGTTGGTGTGATAAAAAATACTGTCGTTAAGGTAAAACAAGAGCAAAATAGTATTATTTTTACTGGAAGTGATAGTAGTGGATTTGAAGATACTATAAATAACTATTTTGACTTAAATGTAGATTATGCAAGCTATAAAAAAAGATTAAGAAAAGTTGACAAATACTTGAACGAAAGTGTTGAATTTGGAGATGGAATTAGAATTCTAAACCAAGACCTATGGGAGACAATTATTTCATTTATTATTTCTGCCAATAATAATATTCCTAGAATAAAAAAAATTATTGAGAATTTGAGTAAAACATATGGAAAGAGAATTGTATTCGAAGGTAAAGAATACTACACATTTCCTACGATAAATAGTCTAAGTAAAGCATCTGTCCAAGATTTAAGAGACCTTGGGGTGGGCTTTAGGGATAAGCGTATATACAGTACAACTCAAATGATAAAAAGTGGAGAAATAGATTTAGAAAACATTAGAAGTTTACAAGATACTGATTTGATGAGAGAAAAATTACTTGAACTCGATGGAGTTGGGCCTAAAGTTGCAGATTGTATTTTATTGTTTGCCTTACATAGATTTGATGTATTTCCAATTGATGTATGGGTAAGAAGAGTTATGAATGACTTATATATTCATTGCGATGAGGAAAGTAGAGTTAGTAAAAGAGAGATTAATAGAATTGCTGATGAAAAATATGGTGAAATAAAGGGACTGGCACAACAGTACTTATTTTATTGGAAGCGAGAGGAAAACTAATTTTAATGAAGAAAGCGATTAATTTTTTAATTAATTTTATATGTGTGTTATGTGCACTGATAGTTCTAGCAACGGTATATTTTTGTTTGGATGCATTTGGTATTATTAAAGTTCCCCCAAAATATAGCATTGTATCACGATTTTATTCAGAGATAGAAGAAATAATTGCTAGTGGAGAAGTATTAAATCCTGATAGAATAATTGATGAGAATACTCCTAAAAGAATTGTTAAAAGAGCTAAATCTGAGGAAGAGGAAAAAGAAAAAAAGGATGTAAACCTTGCTGAAGAACTTAGAGAGAATATAAATCCGTCTGAAAATGGTGACTCTGAGGAAGGACAAGACGAGGAAAAAATAGAATATGAGATTAATGCTAAAAGGTTCTATTATGACCAACTTAATGATTATGCAAAGAAGATTTATGATGAGCTTAATGATCATTTAGATGAGTTAAAGACAGGAACATATAGTGCAGACTTTGGACTTGAGTTTAATGATTTGCTTCATCAAGATGATGGAAGACAAGTACTAGATGATGCGTTCCAATTTTCGATAAATGCTCTTACATTTGACCATCCAGACTTGTTTTATATAGATGTCACAAAAATATATTTATCAACAGAAATAAGAACTTTATTTAATAAAACTTCATATAAAGTTACTGTAGGACAGAATATTGAAACAAGGCAAAAGTATTTAGCTGATGGACTAAATAGTGAAGATGATGTTAATGAAGCAATAGATAAGGTAAAAGAAGTAAAAGAAAGATTGTTATCAGAGTGTCAAGATAAAGACACAATAGATCAGATTAAAACTATACATGACTATTTGATAGATAATGTTGAGTATGATTCAAATAATGGTAGAAATGTTTACAATGTTTATGGCACTTTAATAGATGGGAAGTCAGTGTGTGAAGGGTATGCTAGAAGTGTGAAATACATTCTTGATGATTTAGATATACCATGTATCATTTCATGTGGAATAGGTAGAAATAGAAATGGAGATACTGAAAGCCACGCTTGGAATTATATATATATCAATGATACTTGGTATGCACTAGATGTGACATGGGACGATCCAATTATTATTGGAAATGGAAAAGTCACTAACGATATTAGATATGCGTATTTTTTAAAAGGCTCGGATAAATTTTTTGAGAATCATTTTGAAGATGGAAATATAGTCGATAATTCCAACTTTAAATATCCTGAAATTAGTAGAGAGGATTACTAGTATTTATGGCATTAAACATAATTTATGGTAGAAGTGGCACTGGAAAAAGTGAATATTTGTATAATAAAATATGTGATAATATTGGAAAAACAAGGAATTTTCTAATTGTGCCAGAACAGTCAAATTTGTCGGCAGAAAGAAGACTTTTTAATACTTCTAAAATCGATAGTATTATAGATACAGAGGTACTTACACTAAGCAGAATGGCTCATAGAGTCAATTCTGCTATTTTGGGGAATAGACCTATTTTATCAAAAGCAGCTAGAAGTATGATTATTTATGACATATTGTCGAGAAATAAAGGAAACTTAAATTTTCTTGGTAAATCAAATAAAAATATAGAGACAGTTCAAAAATTTATTACTGAATTTAAGAATCATAATATTAGTGCAGAAATGCTTTCACTTAAAACAAATAATAATTATTTGGACTTAAAACTAGAAGACGCAAGATTATTATTCACAGAGTATAACAAAATAGTAGAAAAAACTTATATAGATGAAAATGATGAGCTGACACTACTATGTCAAAATATAGATAAAGTTGACTATTATGATGATGCCAGCTTTTTTGTTGACGAATTTCTAGGATTTACACCACAAGAGTATAGTGTGTTTGAAAAGATTTTATTAAAGGCTAATGATGTATGGGTTACAGTTTCAGCAGATTCTTTGGAAATAACAGACGATTTAAATGATATTTTTTATTTTAATAAGGTATTTGCAAATAAATTAATACAGATTGCCAAGGATAACAATATAGAAATAAATAAAGTTTTCCTTGAAAATAGTTGTAAATACAAAAGTGAAGAATTGTTGTATTTAGAGAAAAATCTATATAGTTATGCTGCTAAATATGATGGAGAAGTGGAAAATATACAAATTTTTTTCGCCAATAATCCCTATTCAGAACTTGAATATATTGGAAAACAGATAACCCAATTGGTAAAGACGGGATATAGGTATAGAGACATAGGAATTATATCTGAAGAGCTTGAAAAGTATTCCGAGGATGCAAAATCTATTTTTAGAAAATATGAAATCCCATTATTTGTGGATGAAAAGAAGAGTTTAAATCAAAATATTTTAATAAAATTCATTATTGCTATTTTAGAAATTTATTCCAAAAATTGGACCTTTGAATCAGTTTTTAATTATTTGAAATTAGGACTGTTAGATATAGATGAAATAGATATTTATAAGCTTGAAAACTACTGTCTAAAGTGGGGGATAAAGTATAACAAGTGGTATTCAAAAAAATTTGAATATGAAGAATTAAACGAAGAACAAGAACATTTAGAAAACTTAAGAGAAAAGATAGTAAATCCGTTATTGGATTTAAAACATAGAGTTTCAGAAAATAGGACGGCACGAGAAATAACAAAGGAACTTTATTCTTTTATAACTGAAAATGGTATAAACGAAACTCTCAATACTAAACTAGAAAAGTACGACAGCAATGAAGTTTTTGATGAATATAATACAAGTTATAAGCTTATGATTTCTGTATTAGAAGATATTTGCAATGTATTTGGAGATGAAAAAATTTCATTTGAAAAATACAAAGAAATACTTATGGTCGGATTGGAAGCTTGTGAATTGGGAAAAATTCCAGCTACACAAGATCAAGTAGTTTTTGGGGATACTGAAAGGACAAGAAGCGGACAGATTAAAGTATTATTTGTTGTTGGAATAAATGATGGATATTATCCAAAAGTAAATAATTTAGAGGGTTTTTTCAACGATAGTGATAGAGAATTATTAAAAGAAAACGGTATCACAATGGCTAAAAAAGCAATAGAAGATTTATATGAGGAACAGTTTAATATTTATAGAACATTACTTACACCAGAAGAAAAACTATATTTGCTATATAGTTCAGCAGATAAGCAAGGAAAATCTGTAAGACCATCAATTTTGATTAAAAAACTTGAAACAATTTTTGACGGAAAGATTAAAGTTGAAAGTGATGTTGTTGAAAAGAAATATAGTATAACCAATTACAATGTAACATTTGAAGATGCACTTAATGTATATAAGGAGTACATTGATGGTAAAGAAATAACTGATGAATGGAAGCAGGTTATTTCATATTATCAACATAAGGAAAAAGAAAAATTTGAAAGAGCTGTTGCAGGAATAAACTATACAAATAGAGCGGAAAAGATTACAAAGGAAAAAATATATAAGCTATATGGAGATAATTTAGAGACAACAGTTTCAAGACTTGAAAATTATAGAAGATGCCCTTTTTCATTTCATATGACATACGGACTCAAGGTGAAGGAAAGAAGAGAATTCAATATTGAGTCTGTCGATACAGGAAATTTTATGCACGAAGTAATAGATATGTTTTTTAAAATTCTAGATGATGAGGACAAAAATGTTAAAGAGATACTTGATGAAGAAATTATGGCAATTATTGATAGAATAATCAATGAATTATTGAGCACTTCAAAATACTACAAATTCACTAGTACTGCGAAATATAGATTGTTAACAAGAAGGCTAAAGAAAGTAATATATGCTACGATTTCATATATTGTGTATTCATTAAAATGTAGTGATTTTACAGTACTTGGTCACGAATTGGAGTTTTCAAATAATGGAAAATATAAAAAACTTGAAATGGATGTCGATGGCAAGAAAGTTAGAATAACTGGCAAGATAGATAGAGTGGATGTTGGCGTTTGCGGAGAAAAACAATACGTTAGAATAATTGATTATAAATCATCTAAAAGAAAAGTTGATATGAAGCAGGTAGAGAATGGTTTACAAATACAGTTAATTACTTATTTAGATGCTATAAATAAACAAACAGGATATGAACCTAGTGGCGTTTTCTATCTAGGGATGATAGATGAAGCTGTAAAAAAATCAAAGAATATGACTGAAGAGGAAATAAAGGAAAATATTCGTAAGAACTTTAGGATGAATGGCCTTGTACTAGCTGATGTTGAAGTGGTAAAAATGATGGATAAAAATTTAACAGCTGGTAGTAAATCAGATATTATACCTGTAGCATTGACAAAAGAAGGCGGAATCAAAAAGAACGATACAACAAATCTCACAGCAGAGGAATTCAAAGAACTTGGAAATAAGGTAATGGAAATTATAAAAGAAATCTCTCGTGAAATATTAAATGGTGAAATTGATATCAAGCCGTATGACTACAGTGGAAGAAAAGGCTGCGATTTTTGTAGTTATAAGGCAATTTGCATGTTCAATACTAGTATACAAGGAAACGAATACAGAAAGATAAATTAGAGGAGCAAAAATGGAAATAAATAATCAGATAGTACTGAAGAAAACAGAAGAAATGGAGTACATTCAATTTAAAAGATTATTAAGCCATGGGATAAAACACGCATATGCATTAAAGGCTAATGGCATAAACTTTAGAAGTGGTTGCGATTTAGAAAAGGACTCTTTTTTTAAATTATATAATGCTATCGGATTAGATGTGAGTACCTTTGTAAAGCCACTTCAAAAACATACAGGTAATGTTAGGTGCATTGGTAAAGTATACTCCAAAGAAGAACTATCATTTATAGATGGATTAATAACAGATAAAAAAGGAATAACTCTTACAACTACAAATGCAGATTGTATATTAATGCTTGCATATGATCCTAGAAAAAAGGTAATTGCCAATGTTCATTCTGGATGGAAAGGTACTTTTCAAAAAATAATCGAGAGAACGATATTAAAAATGATAAAAAACTATAGATGTAGTCTAGAAGACATTGAGTGCTATTTTTGTCCATCAATACGAAAGTGTCATTTTGAAGTGAGTGAGGATGTTAAAGAACTGTGCGAGGACATTTTTGGTTTTATACCAAATAAAGATAGATTTATTTCCAAGGGAAGAATTAAAGATGGAGAGCAGAAGTTCTTTATTGATACGATATATATAAATAAATATTTGCTTATGGAGCTAGGAATTAAAGAAAAAAATATAATAGACTCTGAAATTTGTAGTGTTTGCAATAGTGATAAGATTAATTCATATAGAGCTGATGGAGAAGATTTTAAGTTGTCATCTGCAATTATAAGTTTAGATTAGTTAATATAAAGGAGGATTTCAAGAGAACCTCCTTTTTTTATAAAAAAAGAAAGACTAGAAGTCTTTCTCTCTTATTTTTTCTTCAAATAGTAGCTTTATTTTATGGATTACACTTTTGAACAAAGCTAGTGTTTTGGATTTTTCTTCTAAAACCGATAAAGAGTTTTCTTCATCCAAAAATGATATTTCGCCATACTCTTTAATGTAAAGTTTTTTCTCTTCAAGCTCATTAGATATCTCAGAATAGAACTCATCGAATCTTTCAAATTGGTCATTGTGAATCAAAAGTGGCTTGAAGTTGTATAAATGTAATTTCATTGCTTTAACATCTTTTAAAGTTTTAATGCTATCAAATTCAGATCTAAAACCATTTTCAAAAATTATGTTTTGAGTTTCTATAGTTTTTTCAACAATGATAGATTTTAAATCGTCAATGACAGAATTTATTTTTCTAATTTTATTGATATTAGATAAGTCGTCTTTAACATTTGCAAGTTTAAGTGTTTCTATAGATAAATTATTTTCATATTCTAAAATATTGTCTAAATTCTTTTCAATTTTACTATAAATCTTAGCATCAGTTTGAGCTATAAATGTATTTTTAAAAACATCAGAGCTAAATAGAGTACTATGATAAAGAGCATATGAACCTGTAAAATACATCATCTGATTAAGTAGGGCAGTCTGAATAGGGTAAAAATCAGGACTCTCCGTTGAAAGTTCTAGATTGTAGTATTTAACACAATCCAATTTTGCATCGTTTGCAACAGAAGCCATATGTTGTACAGCGGCTTCATTTAGCGCTATACCAGAGTGCTTTTTAAGATCATACAATCCCATTTTGACTACTTTGCCATTGTTATCTCTATACTCTTGAATATAATGTAAACATTCATGGAGTGCAACAGTATCCATATGGTTGAAATCAATTGTTCTGTCAAAATATATAGAACTATTTTTGTAAAAGTATTTTGCCTTTGCATTATCTGCGAAATCTGCTCTATACATATTTAGCCTACAAATTGCTATAAATAAGTCACTTTGACTAAGGTTGTGATCAGAGAACGTTTCTGAAAGTGTTTTGGAAATATTTTTAGCAATTCTATTAATCTCACGAGTATTCAGTTTTTCAATATTTGTAATTCCCTCCCTAAGAAGAGTAGACTCTATACCCATAGTATCTCCTTATAATCTTTCGTATGCTAATATTATACATCAAATGGAGTAAATATGAATATCAAGTGCATTAAGATAAGATTACATTTACGTAACATAAACACATAAATACTAACACAATTGTTTACAAAATGTAATAAAAAAAGTCAAAAAAAGCTTGATTTTTTAGACCTTTAACGTTATACTTGAAAAAGAAGGAGTGTTGACATGGAGAGAAAAATTATTAAAATTGCTATCTTGGTAGTTTTGTTGATGTTATCTGTTACCAATGTTGTTAATGCGCTTGGACTTACAGCTACATTAACCCCAAGTAGTACTAATGTTGAAGCTGACACGGAGTTTATTGTTACTTTAAAATTAACTAATATGGATATTGGTACATCTCAAGGATTTTCAAGTGTTGAAGGTACTTTAAGTTATGACACATCAATATTTGAAACTATAGGTCAATCTAGTTTCAATAAATTAAATAACTGGAATCCTACATATGATGCAGAAAGTAAAAAATTAAAACTTACAAGCTCGATTGCAACAAAAACAGATACCTCTGTATGCCAAATAACATTTAAAACTAAAAGTGATATCAAACAATCTACTGGAAAAGCTACAACAGGAACAATAAAGTTTGAGAATATCACAGCTTCATCAGATGTTGCTGATGCAAAAGTTTCAAGTGTTTCAACGACAATTACTATTGGCTCAGCAGAGAATGTAAACGCAAACATAAATGCTAATGTTAATTCTAGCCAAATAAGTGTTAATTCTAATGAGAATTCACCATCATACATCAATAATGTAAATACTACAGAAGAAGACATGCCAAACACTGGTGCTGAAGATACTGCATTTGTTTTATTAGCTGCAGTAGTAGCTATTGGTATAGTATTTTATGTAAAATATGAAAAATTAAATAATGACATTAATAGATAGAACGAAGATTTATAAATGAAAGGTCAGGCTTTTGCTTGGCCTTTTTGATTTGCTTTATATGAAATGCATTTCTTTGATAACTACCTAGAGCTCGTTCTATAACAAGAAATTATGGCACTCTGGGACTCCAGGGTGCTATTGCCATATTGTCTTTTTTGCCCTCAAAAGACATTTTATTAGGGATTGAAAAATGGGCAAAAGTAAGATATAATGACGGAGAAGTTTTATAGAGGATTGATTGAATGAAATTAATTATTACAGAGAAACCTTCTGTAGCTACTGAGTTTGCCAAGGCACTAAAAATCAATTCGAGTCGAAAGAATGGATATATTGAATCTAGTGATTGGATTATTACATGGTGTTATGGACATCTGATTACTATGAGCTATCCGGAAGTGTATGATGAAAAGCTTAAATACTGGAATCTTAATACACTTCCTTTTTTGCCAAAAGAATACAAATATGAGGTTATATCTGGAGGAATACAAGAAAAGCAATTTTCAATAGTAAGGCAGTTGCTTCAAAGAGAAGATATAGAAGTGATTTATAATGCGGGAGACTCGGGAAGAGAAGGAGAATACATTCAAAGACTTGTCTTTATGATGGCAAAACCTAACCCAAATGCTGAAATGAAGCGCGTTTGGATTGACTCACAAACAGAGGATGAAATTAGACGTGGCATCAAAGAAGCCAAAAACTTATCTGAATATGACAGCTTGTCAGATTCGGCGTATCTGAGAGCCAAAGAAGACTATTTGATAGGAATAAATTTTTCTAGACTACTTTCAATTATTTATGGTAGAAGAGCTGCTAAGGATTTAAATGAAGATAAAATTTCAATTGCAGTTGGAAGAGTCATGACATGTGTTCTAGGAATGGTAGTTTCGAGAGAAAGAGAAATTAAAAATTTTGTTAAAACAAAGTACTATAGAGTGGTTGGTAATTTTGGAGAAAGCGATTCTAGCATTCAAGCGGAATGGAAAGTTAGCGAGAGTTCAAAATATTTTAATAGTCCACTATTATACAATGAGAGTGGTTTTAAAAAAGAAGAAGATGCAAAGAAATTTATTCAAATGCTTGAAGGTAAACAAGCAAAAGTATTGGAACTAAAAAAATCAACTCAAAAAGAGAATGCACCACTTTTGTTTAATTTAGCAGAAATCCAAAATGAGTGTACAAAAACTTTTAAAATAAAACCAGATGAAACACTTGAAATAATTCAGGAACTATATGAAAAAAAACTTGTTACTTATCCTAGAACAGATGCGAGAGTATTATCTACAGCAATTGCAAAAGAAATTGGCAAAAACTTAAATGGTATATATAAGAGTTTTGATGATGAAGAAATAAAAGCGTACATGAAAAAAATGATAGACGAAAAGTACTCTACAAATCTTGTTAAAACAAAGTATGTTAATGATAGTAAAATAACAGATCACTATGCAATTATTCCTACAGGACAAGGATATGAAAATTATAATAGTTTGTCAGATTTAAAGAAAGAAGTATATAAGCTAATAACTAGAAGATTTATAGCTATTTTTTACCCGGCTGCGGAATTTAGTAAGGTTAATCTAACGTTAGAAGTTGATAAAGAAATGTTTTATGCCAGTGGTAAAGTTTGTAAAAAGCAAGGATATCTTGAAGTTTTAAAAAACAGGATGAAGAATGAAAAAGAAGATAATTTAGATATACTAACAGCCTTAAAAAAGGGCGCTTTGATAAATGTATTGGGATATGAAACTAAGATTCAGAGACATCACCACCATCTAGGTATAATTCTGGTGGAATGGTTTTGGCTATGGAAAATGCAGGTAAGTTAATTGAAGACGAAGCTCTTAGAGAACAAATTAAAGGAGCAGGAATTGGTACATCTGCAACAAGAGGAGAAATAATAAAAAAGCTTGAGAGAATAAAGTATATTGACATTAATCCTAAAACACAAATTATTACCCCAACAGCCAAAGGCGAGGTAATATATGACGTTGTTAACAAATCAATACCAGATATGTTAAATCCAGATTTGACAGCAAGCTGGGAAAAGGGATTAGATATGGTTGCAAAAAAGGAAATCAAATCAGAGATATTTATGGAAAAGCTTGAAAAATATATTAGTTCAAAAATTGATAAATTAGTACTAAGATAGTATGGATATATAAGGGTCAGTATGATATAATGGCGCAAAGATGGCACAGAAGAAGGTGAGTAGTATTGGAAGATGATGAGATTGTGATTTCTGTTGACCTAACAGGAAAATCTCAAAAAGAAAAAAAGAAAATTAGGCAAATAGGAAAAAAGAAAATTAAAAAGAAAGATAAGGATATTAGGACTTCTAGGACAATTAGAGAAAAAGGAAAAGTATCCTTATTAAAAAGAATATTCATTTTGATATTAGTTGTGATAGCTATTTGGGGGATTTTACATACTAAATTATTTAGTGTGAAAAATATAGTTGTTTTGAATAACAACCATTTGACAAAAGAAGAAATAATTAGTATATCTGGCATAAATCAAGGTGATAATATTTATAAAAGAAGCGTAAAAGAGATTAAAAAAGCATTGTTTGAAAATGCTTATATTGAAGATGTTACAATAAAAAAGAAACTTCCCAATACTATAGAAATTGATATCACTGAAAGAAACATTAACTATATGATACAGTTTTCAGATACATATGTGTATTTAAGCAATCAAGGATATATGTTAGAACAAACTTCAGAAAAGGCAAATGTTCCAATTATTGTTGGACTTTCCACTGATCAAAATTCTGTTGTTATAGGTGGTAGGTTGAATAATGAAGACTTATCAAAAATGAACAGAATTATTAAGATATGTGAATTAGCTAAAGTAAACGAACTTAGTGAGTTTATTTCTAAAATAGATATATCAAATGAAAAAAACTACGTAGTAGAGATGGAATCGAGAGGAAAGGTTATCAATTTTGGTGATTGTTCTAATTATTCAGATTTAAATACAAAGATGCTATATCTTACATCGATACTTGCGGTGACAGACAATTCAAAAGAAGAAATATTTTTAAACGTGGATTTAAATACAAATAAAGTTTATTCAAGACCAATAAGTTGATTGTAGAAGGGAGAAAAAATTGGAAAACAAAAATAGTAAGCTTACAATAGCAATATTAATTGGGATAATGTGTATGTTTCTTACCTTAGGAATTAGTATTCAAATTAAAACAGTAAAAAGCAATACTACGACTGTTGGAAAAACACAATCTGAGAACCAACTTAGAGATAGTGTTTTAAGATGGAAAGAAAAATATGATAGTACATACAGTAAACTTGAGACAGAGGAAGCAGTACTTGAAACGTTAAGAAATGATGCTGCTAATTCAAATGGATCTGCAAGTGATATGAGTATTAAGCTTGAAAAATATAATTTGCTTCTTGGATATTCAGACCTTGTTGGAAAAGGGGTTATTGTTACTTTAAAGGATGGCGACAGCACTACTGGAATTGGCCTTCCAACAAATTATATTGTTCATGATGAAGATTTAATTGAACTTGTAAATGCATTTAAAAATGCTGGAGCAGAAGCAATTTCAATTAATGACCATCGTATAGTCAGCAAATCAGGAATTAGTTGTGTTGGCAATGTAATTACTATCAATGGAGATAAAGTTGGAGCACCATTTGTTATAAAAGGAATTGGTTCTACAACTCAACTTTATAGTGCACTTACAATGCCAGGTAGTTATGTAGAACTTTTGAAGAATGCAGGAGTACAAGTAAAAATAGAACAAGACGAAAAAGAAAAAATTGTTATTCCAAGATATGAAGGTTCATACAAATATAATTTTGCAAGGATTGCTGAATAGAGGTGAAAGGTATGGATAAAAAAATAAAGATGTCAATTTCAATTGGTTTCGTTGCCTTTGTGCTAATTGTACTAATGTATGTTCAATTTAAAACAGTAGAAGAAACTGATATTACTGCTATAGAAACAATGAGGGAAACAGAGCTTCGAACAGAACTTGCTTCATGGAAAAGTAAGTATGAAGAGTTAACTGCAAAAATGACAGAAACAGAAACGAGAATAAATGAATATAGAGAAAAAGTTGATGACGAACAAAATGCCACGCAGCTATTAGCAAGTGAAGTTAAAGAGGCGGAGTCATATTTAGGACTTACAGCTCTTCAAGGGGAAGGAATAATAATAACTTTATCTGATGATGATAATGGCAATATTATTTACTACTCTGACTTAATAAGATTGGTTAATGAATTAAATCTTGCTGGAGCTGAAGCGATATCTATAAACGATGAAAGAATCGTTTCTACCTCAGAAATAATGACAGTTAATAATAGAATTATTCTTGTAAATACCAAAAAGGTTTCTGGACCATATGTTATTAGAGCAATAGGTGACAAAAAATATATGGAGAGCGAACTAAATATAAAGGGCGGATACATAGATTTAATTAGAGCTGATAACAAAAAAATAGAATATGTGTTGGATGATAATGTTGTTGTTCCAGCATATGTTCCAAAAAATGAAACAGATTTAAATTATGAATATGCAAAAAAGAAGGAGGTAGAATAGATGATTTATATAGCAATATTAGTAGGATGTATATTGGGTGCATTAGTTGGAATGGGAGCACCAGTTATTTCATACACATATTCGATTTATCTTTCTATAGCGATTGTTGCAGCATTGGACACTGTTTTTGGAGGAATAGCTTCAGTTGTTAAAGGAAACTTCGACTTGAAAATTTTCTTATCAGGATTTTTTGGAAATGCAATTCTTTCAATTGCTCTAACATACCTTGGAGAGAAATTAAATGTTGACATATACTTGGCAGCAATTGTAGTATTTGTTGGAAGAATGTTCGTAAATCTTGCAATTATAAGAAGATATTATATAGACAAGTGGATAGGAATGATAGAAAAGAAAAAGAATTCATAATTTGTAATATGTACAGAATGATTAAAAGTAGTGTAATAAAGCTACTTGAAGTATAGATTTAGATTATTAAATAAATGAACCTTGATAGTATCGATAATGATATTATAGGGTTCATTTTAGTGTTAAATTAATTATCATAAAAATCATTACAAAAAGTCGTAGAAGATTACAAATAAGTAACAAAAATGTCTCAAAATCACTTGACTTTTTGTCTGAAATGTAATATTCTAGTCACATGAAATTTGAAAGCAAAGTAGACGATAATAATGGAGGAGTTAACTTTGGCAATAGGGGATATAATTGTAGGAATCGATATAGGGAACTCTAAAGTTAGTACATTTGTTGGTGAAGTAAACAATTTCAATCAAATTGAAACTATTTGTAGTACTAGTGCAAAGTGCCAAGCATTTCAAAAAGGACAAATTATAGACGAAGATGAATTAAGTATGGCGATAGGTAGAACGATGAGCGAAGTCGAAGATATCGCGGGGATTCACGTTAATTCAGCCTATACTACAATACCAGGAAAGTATATAACAATAGTTCAAAACAGTATCGTTAAGGATGCGAAAGATAAACTCACTGGAATCACTATTAAGGATGTGGCATCAGCTATAATCCAAGTCAGAAATGTAGAGATACCAGAAGATAAAGTGTTAATAGATATAGTACCTGATAAGTTTATTTTAGATGATGGAAAAGCAGTTGATGATCCAGTAGGTAAGTTTAGCAATAATTTTACTCTAACAGCCCAAGTTATTCTTGCAGAGAAAGATTATATAAGGAAGCTTACTTCAATTTTTAAAAAATGTGGATTAGAGATAGATGGTGTTGTACCAATTTCTCTTGCAGAAAGAAACTTAGTCCTTGATGCAAATGAATTTTCAGACAACGTTATGATATTAGATATCGGAGCTGGAAATACAGAAATTGGTATTTTTAATGGCTCAACGTTTATTTATACCAATTCAATCGGATTAGGTGGAGACAACATTACAAATGACATAGCTTATGTTCTCGAAATATCAAACGAAGAAGCCGACAAGCTAAAAAGGCAGTATGGATTGGCCCTAAAGTCATTTATAGATAACGACAACAATATCGTACTGAATACTTCTAGAAGTCAAAAAAATATGACAATCAAAAGTTCGGAATTAATAGAAATTATCGAGGCTAGAATTGAAGAGGTATTTACGTTAGTCAATAAAGATGTCATGGCGCATGGTATAAAGAACAACATAAATAATGTAATCCTTACAGGTGAGGGAATTGTCAATATTACAAAGAGCGATACAGCTGGAAGGATTATACTAAACAAACCTGTTAAGTTCGCTAGCGGCAGACTTATGAATACTGTAAAGTCAATGCATAGAGTGAGCTATGCATTGGTAAGATATATAGCAGCGAGACCATATGCAAAAACTGTTTCTAGTAATATTTCTGCCAAAACAGAAAAACATGTTATTAGAAATCTATTTGGTAAGATAAGAGATTTTTTCTATACCTAATAAGATATAAAACAAATAATTATAGAGTATATAAAAGGAGGATTTAAACACTATGATAATGGATGATAGTGATCTAAATTACAACGTAAGTGCAACAGCATCAATAAAAGTTGTTGGAGTTGGAGGCGCAGGAAATAACGCAGTAAACAGAATGATTGAAGCTGGTATTAGAAATGTTGAATTTGTTTCAATTAATACAGATAGACAAGCACTAGAGGTATCTAAAGCAAATTCAAAAATACAAATAGGGGAAAAGCTTACAAGAGGATTAGGAGCTGGTGCAAATCCAGATATTGGAGCTCAAGCTGCAGATGAAAGTAGAGCTGAAATCGCAGAAGTGCTAAAAGGTGCTGATATGGTTTTTGTTACAGCTGGAATGGGAGGAGGAACTGGAACAGGTGCTGCTCCAATAGTTGCTTCTACAGCAAAAGAGATGGGAATACTTACAATAGGTGTAGTTACAAAGCCTTTCACATTTGAAGGAAAGAAAAGATTAGCACAAGCTGAAAAAGGTGTGGAAAGCCTTAAAGGAAAGGTAGACACTTTAGTTGTAATACCTAATGATAAATTATTACAAGTTATAGATAGAAAAACATCAATGATTGAAGCATTTAGAATGGCAGATGATGTCCTAAGACAAGGTGTTCAAGGTATTTCAGATTTGATATCAATTACAGGTGTTATCAACCTTGATTTTGCTGATGTTAAAACAATTATGCAAGATAGAGGAATGGCACATATGGGTATTGGTGTTGCAAGTGGAGAAAATAGAGCAGAAGATGCTGCAAAACAAGCTATCCAAAGTCCATTACTTGAGACATCAATTGAGGGAGCAAGAGGAATTATTATTAATATCACCGGTGGAAGTGACATGGGACTTCAAGAAGCAAATACAGCTGCGGAACTTATTCAAAGAAGTGCTGATCCAGAAGCTAACATTATCTTTGGTACTGTCATTGACGACTCTATGGGAGATGAAATTCAAATTACAGTTATTGCTACAGGATTTGAAAAAGAAGAAGAAAGACGTCAAACAAGTCCATACGATAGCATAGTTTCAAATGTTTGGAAAAATAGAAATGAGAGAAATGCATCAGCAATTCAATCAGCTATAGGTTCACCATCATCAAACGAAAATGGTGGTTCTGAAAATCTAGATATACCAACATTCTTAAGAAATAAAAGAAAATAATAGATACTGTTTATATATTCTATAAAAACTCAAGACAGAGCCTTCTGCCTTGGGTTTTTTATTTCCTATTACATTTGTGTTAAATCTATTGTAAAATGAAAAACCTACGGATATAATAAAATGGAATTGATATAAGAGGACATATTGGGTGAAGTCCTAGGTTTATAAATGGAGGTAGGAAAATTGGCTTTCGGAAATAAAAAAAATAATAGTTCTAAAAATGATAATTCAAAAAAAGGAAGTATGTTTGGAAAAGCAAAAAAAAGTAAGAACGAGGACGAAGAGAAATATGTACTTGAAGATGGTGAATCAAATCTTGTAATAGATGATGTACTTGAAAATGAAGATGATGATTTTGATGCAATTGGAAATATAGAAGATCTTGAGAAAGATGATGAGTTTGAAGATTATGATGAAGACGATGGATTTGCAGCTTTTGAAAAACTCGGGAGGAATAAGGAAGATTCTGAAAATTTTGATGAAGAAGATAATGGAGAAGGATTAAACTTCAAAGACGCAGATGGCTTTGAAGATACTGGTGTTGCGGAAGAAGACGATGATGAAGATTTAGGGTTAGATGATGAAGATGATGATGACGAAATAGACGAAGACGAGGACGATGAAGACGAAGAAGACGATGAAGTAGACGAGTACGAGGAAGATGAAGAAGACGACGAAGTAGATGAGGATGAATTCGAAGAAGACGAAGAAGACGAAGAAGACGAAGAAGACGATGAAGAAGATGAAGACGATGAAGTAGATGAGGATGAATTCGAAGAAGAAGATGAAGACGACGAAGTAGACGAGGACGAGTACGAGGAAGATGAAGAAGACGACGAAGTAGATGAGGACGAGTACGAGGAAGATGAAGAAGATGACGAAGTAAATGAGGATGAATTCGAAGAAGATGATGATGATGACGAAATAGACGAGGACGAGGAAGACGACGAAGTAGATGAGGATGAATTCGAGGAAGATGACGAAGACGACGAAGTAGATGAGGATGAATTCGAAGAAGAAGAAGACGATGAAGTAGATGAGGATGAGTACGAGGAAGATGAAGACGACGAAGATGATGAAGACGACGAAACAGATGAGGACGAGTACGAGGAAGATGAAGAAGATGACGAAGTAGATGAGGATGAATTCGAAGAAGAAGATGAAGACGATGAAGTAGACGAGGACGAGTATGAGGAAGATGACGAAGACGACGAAGAAGACGAGGACGAGTACGAGGAAGATGAAGACGACGACGAAGCAGATGAGGACGAATTCGAAGAAGAAGATGAAGATGACGAAGTAGACGAGGATGAGTACGAGGAAGATGAAGAAGATGAAGAAGATGACGAAGTAGATGAGGACGAATTCGAAGAAGAAGATGAAGACGATGAAGAAGACGAGGGCGAGTACGAGGAAGATGAAGACGACGAAGTAGACGAGGATGAGTTCGAGGAAGATGAAGAAGATGACGAAGTAGATGAGGACGAATTCGAAGAAGATGAAGACGATGAAGAAGACGAGGGCGAGTACGAGGAAGATGAAGAAGACGACGAAGTAGATGAGGATGAGTTTGAAGAAGATGATGAAGACGATGAAGAAGTAGACGAGGATGAGTACGAAGAAGATGAAGAAGTAGATGAAGATGAGTTCGAGGAAGAAGATGAAGACGATGAAGTAGATGAGGATGAGTTCGAGGAAGATGACGAAGACGATGAAGTAGACGAGGAAGACGACGAAGTAGATGAAGATGAGTTCGAGGAAGAAGATGAAGACGATGAAGTAGATGAGGATGAGTTCGAGGAAGATGACGAAGACGATGAAGTAGACGAGGAAGACGACGAAGTAGACGAGGATGAATTCGAAGAAGATGAAGAAGACGATGAAGTAGATGAGGATGAGTTCGAAGAAGATGAAGAAGACGATGAAGTAGACGAGGACGAATTCGAAGAAGAAGATGAAGAAGATGAAGTAGACGAGGATGAATTCGAGGAAGATGACGAAGACGACGAAGTAGACGAGGATGAGTTCGAGGAAGATGAAGAAGATGACGAAGTAGATGAGGACGAGTACGAGGAAGATAAAGAAGAAGACGAAGTAGATGAGGATGAATTCGAGGAAGATGAAGAAGACGACGAAGTAGACGAGGAAGATGAAGACGACGAAGATGAAGAAGACGATGAAGTAGACAAGGAAGACGACGAAGTAGATGAGGATGAATTCGAGAAAGATGAAGAAAAAGACGAAAATGTAACTGAAGAGATTGTTGAAGTAGAAGGTAAAAAAGAAGAAAAGAACAATGTGGAATATGAAAATATCACATTAGACGAGATTTCTGAAGATGAAGAAGAAATTACAGAACCAGTGATAGATGATGGAACTATTCAAGAATTTGATGAGAATATGCTTGAAGAAGTTACAGAAGATGAAATACCGGATACTTCTGTGAGAAAAAGCAAAATAAAAGTAAAAAGTCCTAGAGATGAGAAAAAAGCTATTGAGCAAGAGGATGTCGACCTAGAAGAAAAAGCCTTAGAGGAGTATGCAGCAACGCTTCCAGATGTTGCAGAGGTTGAACTTACTGAGGAAGAAAAAGAAAAATTTATAAATGCAGATGAAGATGCCAAATCTGAAGCTGAAGAAGCTTATGAGGCAATGTATGGAGTTGAAGAAGAAGAAAAAGTTGAAGAGGACGATGATGACGAAGAGGAAGAAGTTAAAGAAAGTATATACCCAGAAGAATTAGTCGATCTTGAACTTGAGTGTGTGTTTATTGGATTATTATTCAATAATCCAAAGGCTATTTCTAGATTCTATTTCTTATATGAAGATTGTAAATTCTCGGATGAAGAACTTATGAACTTGTATAAGATAGTTCTATTTAGAGATGGTGAAGCATATGCACCAGCTATTGCAAAGGACAAATATCAACTACCTAGAGAGAATCCACATACATATGACTTAAAATATAAAGTAAGAAAAATTGCTGCTTCAAAGGATTATGATACAGAAGAAGTTTATACGAAGCTTAAGAAATTATTCATCTTAAAGAAATATTATATGATTGCAGCAACAAGAGTTTTACAGGATAATATACTTAAAATCAAAGATTATGAACTTTATAAGGATATGACTGTTGAAGAAGTTAAGAATGCAATAGACCAATTAACAGTTACTACGGGATTAAGCCAAGATGTATTAAATCATAATGCAACCCAATTCTTACTTGAAGGTGATAATGAACTTGCAAATGGATTGAGATTGCCATTTGAGATATTGACAACAGTGTTTAAGGGTATAAGAAAAGGTGAAACAATGTGCTTTGCAATGCCTTCAAATTCAGGAAAAAGTAGATTTACAATTAATCTTGCATCGTATATAGCATTTATTCATAAGCAAAAAGTATTAGTTATTTCAAATGAGATGTCAGTTGAAAAAATGAAGCTTTGTATGATAACTACAATACTAAATAATCCAGAAATTCAAGCGTTACACGGCCAACCAGTTAGGAAGACAGAAGGAGAACTTCTTGAACTTAAGTTTAGAGCAGATAATCCAAAGAGAATAAAATGTGATGAGGATGGATTTATAATAAGAAAAGAAGGGGAGACTCAAGAAGAATACATAGCAAAACTTGCAAAATATTCAAAAGAATTTAAGATGACATGTGCTGCAACGGATTGGCTTGAAACACAGTTAAATAACTCAATATACTTTATTCATATTACAGAACATACAAACGATGATTTAAAAAAAGTAATAATGAATTACTACTACAAGGAAGGAATTGAATATATGTTCTATGACACATTAAAGGCAGACGTTGCTAACATTGGTAATAGTGATGAGGTTAAGAAAACAGCAACAATTCTTTCAAATATTGCACAAAAGTACAAGACATTTATAGCTTCTTCAATGCAGCTTATTGAAAGTAATACATTACCTGTAAACTTGACTGTAAATGAAATGTCAGCAAGTAAGACGGTTAAGGAAGTTTTGGATACTTTATGTTTGATTAAACAAATAAGTAGACATACACTTCATAAATATGAATATGCGCCTACAGATCAATTTGATGAGTGCCATGATATAGATGTTCCAAAAGATACTGATGTTAGATTCTATGCTTGCGTTGTTGATAAAAACAGAGCAGGTGCAAAACCGACATTATTATTTAGATTAAATCTTGCATATAATGAATGGGAAGAACTTGGACATCTTAGATTAAAACAAACTGAAGATTACGATGAATAAGATTAAGAGGAGTGCGAATGGAGACCAGTAAGAACGGTGAAATATATTTGATAGCTGACGAACAATTATTATATTTAACGTTACAAGATATTGATAACCAGTATAGTAATTCTGAAAGAATTCCAAAAGAAGATTCTCTTATTGCAGATTATTTATATGGCGAGAATGAACACAAAAAAGATTGGTATTTTCAAAAAATATGCACATATAAAAAGTATTTAAGGATTTGCGAGTATTCAATTACTCAAGGAAAAGACGTGGAAATAGACATGGTAAAGCTTCTAAAAGAGGAGATGAAACTTGCATGTTGTAATGAATCGGATATTGATGAGACGGTTAGCTATTTGAAAAAACTATACCTTGATACGAAAAGTGAAGATTTTGTCAGAAGAGCACGAGATATGGTTGATTTGAAAATAGCCGATAGCAAAAAGAATATTTTTCAAAGAAAAAAGAATAATTAATTTTAATAAATGCAAGGCAAATATAGTCTTGCATTTATCTTTTAAATGTGTTAAAATGTTTCAGTATAAAATAGATTATTCTATTTTTATCCTTACTCATACAGGAGGTATGGGTTTTATATCCAGAAGGAGGTGAAATGTAATGAATAAATACGAAACAATATTCATTATTAATCCAAGTGTTGAAGATGCCGGAGTTAAAGGACTTATCGAGAAATTTTCAAACATTATTAATAGTGATGGTAAAGTTGAATCAGTAGAAGAAATGGGAATGAAGAAACTTGCATACGAGATTAACAAGCAAACAGAAGGAAACTACGTTCTTATTACTTTTGAGGCTGCTCCAACATTAATAAAAGAGCTTGAAAGAGTATACAGAATTACTGACGAAGTTATGAAATTCATCGTTGTTAGAAAAGATGAAAAATAATAAGAAAGAAGGAAATGTATATGAACAAAGTTGTTTTAATGGGTAGACTTACAAGAGACCCAGAAGTTAGATACACTCAAAATACAAATACATTAGTGGCATCATTTAGTTTGGCTGTTAATAGAAGATTTGTAAAACAAGGTGAAGAAAGACAAGCTGATTTTATTAATATTGTTGCATGGAACAAAACAGGAGAATTTTGTAGCAAATATTTTAAAAAAGGTCAACAAGTTGGTGTTATTGGAAGAATCCAGACAAGGACCTGGGATGACGAACAAGGACAAAAGCATTATGTTACAGAAGTAGTAGCGGAAGAAGCATATTTTGCTGATAGCAAAAGAGATGGTGATACATCAGGAGCAGGATTTGATAATACATTTGGAGAAAATATTGTTCCAAATACTGAATTTCAAGTTACTTCATCAGATGATGATTTACCATTCTAAAGATTTAAATAAAGTTTGAAGATTGGAGGATTTAAAATGGCTGATAAGAGACAAAATAATAGAAGAAATAGAAACAATCAAGATGATGATTTTAATCCAAAGTTTAGAAAAATTAGAAAAAAAGTATGTACACTTTGCAGTGACAAAAACTTTGAATTAGATTATAAAAATGCAGAGCAATTAAAGAAATTTATCAACGAAAAAGGTAAGATATTACCAAGACGTGCAACAGGTGCTTGTGCAAAACATCAAAGAGAAATTACTACAGCAGTAAAAAGAGCAAGACATATTGCAATTATACCATACACACAAGACTAATGAGATTATTATGATACCAGATTTGAGAAATCAGGTCTGGTATTTTTTATGGAAATATTGGTTGAGGTGAAAATGCATGTGGATTATATTAAATCTACATGCATTTATATTTGAAGCTTGAAATAAAAAAAATATAATGGTATGATGTTAACAGTTGTACATAGGAGAAAAATAATGTATATTGATTTTGATTATTATAAGGTATTTTGTTATGTAGCAAAGTATGGAAAAATATCTGAAGCGGCAAATAAGCTTTTTGTTTCACAACCAGCTGTTACTCAAATAATGAAACGATTAGAAGAGGGATTGGGGACGAATCTTGTCATTAGGAATAAAAATGGAATTGAGCTTACTGAACAAGGAAAATTCTTATATTCATATGTGTCTAAAAGTGTTGAGATTCTTGATGGAGTTGAATTTAAGGTTGGTAAATATGAGAACTTAGAAGAGGGCACAATTAAGATAAGAACTGGAAGTAATGCTGCGAAACTTGTATTATATGATGCAATGGAAAGTTTTGGTAAAGATTTTCCAAATGTGAAAATAAAGATTGCATCTGGTCAACCAGAAAAATCGATAGAATTACTTCATAAAGGTGAAATTGATATGGTAATTGTTTATTTGCCATATGCAATAAAGTATTCAAATTTAAAAATAACAGAGTATGGGAAAAAAGAGTATTTGTTCGTCATGAGCAAAAAATATCATGATGCTAATAATGTGGTAATTAACACTATAGAAGATATTAATAAATATTCGTTAATAGTGCCAAAAGAAGAATCTACTATTAGAACAATGTATGATAGAAATTTTTCTGGGAAAATTACAAATTTCCATTATGAAGTTGCTTCAGAAGAAATGAAAAAAGAGTTTATTTCGAGAGATATGGGAATAGGATTTGTAATTAGAGATGAAGTTGAAAAAGAATTGAAAACTGGTGAATTTGTTGCTGTTGATGTTGAAGGAACGAAACTTGTAGGATCTATCGGAATAATTACCTTGAATAATCACTTAGAAAATTATGCAACCAAGAAATTGGTAGAGTATATAATAATGAAAGGAAAAGAGGAATACTAAAATGGGTAGAGGATTTGAAGTTGTAAAAGGATATGAAGGATGTAATATTAAATTACCAGTGAGAAAAACAAAATATTCTGCTGGATATGATATAGAAGCAGCTGAAGATGTTGTAATACCAAGTTTTAAGAAAGGGATGAAACCAACTCTTGTAAAGACAGGATTAAAAGTTTATATGGAAGATGATGAAACTTTATTACTATATAATAGAAGCTCAAATCCTGGAAAAAAAGGCCTTATTGTTGCTAATAGTGTTGGTGTTATAGATAAGGACTATTATGGAAATCCGGATAATGATGGACATATTATGTTTGCTTTCTTTAATGTAAAGGATGAAGATATCCAGATAAAAAAAGGAGAAACAATAGGACAAGCAATGTTCCAAAAATACTATATAACAGATGATGACAATGCTGAAGGAGAAAGAGAGGGAGGATTTGGTTCTACAAATAAAAAATGATAGAAAAATAATAAACTTCTAATTAAACTACTAATAGCATAAAAAAGCAATATATGTTACACAAATGAAAAAAACTTTATGTATCTCTTTGACTTTTTCCAGTTTTTAGTGTATAATTGTAGTGTAGTCTTTTAAGATTACTTGGAAGGAGAGGACAAAGATGTTTAATGTTGGAGATAAAATCGTATATCCAATGCACGGCGCAGGCATTATAGAGAAAATTGAAGAACGCGCCATACTAGATGAAAAGCAAACCTATTATATTATAAAGATGCCAGGCGAAGTTAAAGTTATGGTTCCCACAGCAAAGGCTGAGGAAATTGGTGTGCGCAATATAATAGACAAAGATACAGCCGGAAAAGTAATTAATGTTCTAGAGCAAGACAGCACAGAAATGTCACTAAAATGGAATAAAAGATATAGAGATAATGTAGAAAAAATGAAATCAGGAGACGTGTTTGAAGTAGCAGATATTGTTAGAAATCTTACCTTCAAACAAAAAGATAAGGGATTGTCTACTACTGAAAAGAAAATGCTATTAAATGCTAGACAAATTTTAGTTAGTGAATTAGTTTTGGCAGGAGATAAACAAAAAGAAGAAGTAGAAGAACTAGTGAACGATAAGATAAACGCTTCATATGAAGTACATGTAGCCTCGCTTGAAGACAAAATTGCAAATCCAGAAGTTGGAGAAGAGCCAACTACTGGTAAGATTGTTAAGAAGTTTGTTACAACAAGCTAGGAGTTTGGATATACAATATAAGAAAACAAAAAATGAAACACATTTATACGCAAATGATATAATTTGCACATGGATGTGTTTTTCATTTTGTTAAAAAGTGCTTTATATTTTTCATGAAATCCTTGGTAGTATTTTTATACTATTTTCATATATTACAAAAACATTACAAATCAAGAAGGGTTTTATATTTTTTTGTTGAATATATATAAAGAAAGGTTGAAGGATGATTCAATATACAGATGATTTAAAAGAGGAGGTACGTTCTAGTAATGACATAGTAGACGTGGTTTCTCAATATGTGACCTTAAAAAAAAGTGGGAGAAATTATTTTGGCTTATGTCCATTTCACTCAGAAAAATCTCCTTCTTTTTCTGTTTCACCAGATAGACAGTATTTTCACTGCTTTGGGTGTCACAAGGGTGGTGATGTTTTTACATTTATTAGTGAAATAGAAAGAGTCTCATTTAGGGAAGCTTTAGAAATTCTTGCAGAAAAGGCAGGAATATCGTTACCTACTACGGATAATGCAGAGTACAATAAAAATCAATATTTAAAAAATCAAATGTATAAGATAAATAGTAAAACCGCAATTTTTTATCACGAAAGGCTATATAAACCACTGGCTAAAATTGCTCAAGAATACGTAAAAAAGAGAAAGTTAGATAATAGAACTTTAAAAGCATTTAAAATCGGGTATTCTGGTGAGTACAATGAGCTGTACAAATATCTTAAAAATTCAGGATTTAAAGATGAGGAGATATTAGCAACAGGTTTAGTTAACAAAAATGATAGAGGCGAATTTATTGATAGATTTAGAAAAAGGCTTATGTTTCCAATCATGGATGCCAGTTCAAAGGTAATAGCTTTTGGTGGAAGAAAATTAGAGAACAATGATAAGATTGCGAAATATATCAATTCAAACGAAAATTTAGTCTATTCAAAAAAGAAAAACTTATTTGCATTAAATCTTGCTAAACAGTCTAATAATAAAAAAATAATTTTAGTTGAAGGATATATGGATGCAATTTCACTTTATCAAAGAGGGTTTGACAACGTAGTAGCATCGTTAGGGACGGCACTTACAGAAGAACAAGCTAGATTACTTCGAAAATATAGTGAGCAAGTGGTACTTAGTTATGATTCTGATGGCGCTGGTCAAGATGCAATTTTAAGAGGACTTGCCATTTTAGAAAAACAAGGGTGTGATGCTAGAGTTCTACAAATGAACGGAGCAAAGGATCCAGATGAATTTGTTATAAAATATGGCAGTGCGAGATATCAAGCATTAATAGATAATGCAATTTCTCTTGTAGAATTTAAAATTAAGATGATAAAGTCAAAATATAATCTTGAGAATACCAAAGATAAAATAGGTTTTTTGAAAGAACTTACCAGAATTCTTTCGGGTGTTGATAATAGTATAGAAAGAGAAATCTATATAGAAAACATATCAAAAAAGTATGGCATTTCAAAAGAAGCTATTTATGGAGAAGTTAACAAAAACGTTACTAGAGAGCAAAATCAAGCTAAAGAGTCCAAAAGAACAATCAATATGGCCAAGAAAAAGGACGATTCATTATCAATCAAAAAAGAAAATATGTTGATATATCTATTAATTAATCATTTTCAGGAAGCATTTGAACCAATAGTTTCAAATATCAATCTTGACGATATAAAACTAGAAGAAAACAAAATAATATATCAAAAGATATTAGAATCGCCTGCAGAAGAGAGTGAGAAAATTTTACAAATGATTTCGAATATAGAAGATCCTGAAATTCAATCACATGTCAGTGAAATTTTAGTTACAGATTATGAAATATCATCTGTACAAAAATGTATAGAAGAGTTGGTGGAATTCTATGAAAGAGAACATTTAAACAGTAGGAAATTCGAGATTTTAAAACAATTAGAAATCGAAAAAGATAAAGAAAAATATGAAAAGCTAGGAAAAGAACTTAATAATGTAATTGTAGCATTAGCAAAAATAAAGTAGGGGGTATTATTTAGATGAAGAAGAAAGAAGATACAATCAAAGAAACTACTAAAAAAGAAGAAAAGAAGACTACAAATAAAAAATCAGTTAAAGAAGAACCTAAAAAAGATAATAAAAAAGAAACAGCGGCTAAAGAAACAAAAAAAGAGACAAAGAAAGAAACAGCGGCTAAAGAAGCAAAAAAGGAGACAAAGAAAGAAACAGCAGCTAAAGAAGCAAAAAAGGAGACAAAGAAAGAAACAGCAGCTAAAGAAGCAAAAAAGGAGACAAAGAAAGAAACAGCAGCTAAAGAAGCAAAAAAAGAGA
>Ga0247611_10002158_pt1 | contig 32839 bp, 31 predicted proteins | sample 177DNAGHGhighgp2_FD_192422 | JGI IMG/M metagenome (GOLD analysis project Ga0247611, IMG submission 192422) | Sheep rumen microbial communities from Palmerston North, Manawatu-Wanganui, New Zealand - 1770 DNA GHGhigh gp2 | ecosystem: Host-associated > Mammals > Digestive system > Stomach > Rumen... | reverse complement strand
ACGACATGATATAGGTACAACATATAGGTACCACAAAATATAATAGCAGCTACAGTCCAATGTGATTGTAGCTGCTATTGTTATGGTATAGAGGTATTACAACCTGTGGTTTATCGAATGCTTACGATTATTGCATCCCTTTGGTAGAAAGCAAGTATAGGTTAAGTGCACATGTGATATAAGAAAAATGATTATCTTTCTTTGTAAAACAAAGCGACCTTAGGGTCGGGCGGCAAACGAAATATGAATATGGAAGAAAAAGAAATAAAGAAACAGAATCCGTTGATAGAGGATACGCATCCTGACGTGCTATATCAGGATGCATGTACGATTATTGATCAAGTACAGGTTGCGGCCTATCGTGCTGTCAACGAGACGTTGATTAAACGTAATTGGCTGTTGGGTATGCGCATCCAGCATGAGGTATTGAAAGACAAACGAGCAGAGTATGGCGAGCAAGTGGTAGCAAACCTTGCTAATGCTTTGGTGAAACGGGAATACAAATAATGCTGCTTGAAGTATTCCGTCTTAAACTTGTTGCCATAGTCTTTCTCTTCTACTAAGTCCAGAAAAGGCTCCTTGTACGACATTGCCAACATAAACCGCGCCGTCTCCAGTTCATGCACAAAATCAATAATACGCCGTCTGGTTTCCATATCTTCTGGCGTCATAGGTTGTACCTCGCCCAAGTCCCTCAGGAAATTAGCCGATTCTAATACGCTATAAGCTTCTTTTGTCGTCATAATAATACGTGTTTGCTGCAAAAATACAGATTGTTTAATAAGTGAGTCCAAATTGCCAAAGGGGGATGATATTGCCATAGCCTGTTTCGATGTCATCTTTGACAACATAACCTTCGGCCGCATCTTGTATCTGCTTCTGCTTTTTCCTCTTTCCACCCACCTCAAATGTCTTCCCGTCTATTTGGAAATCGCTTATCCGTGAACTGATGACATCAGTCTTAACACGCATCTGGTTATAGAAGAATGTCTCGCGAATGTTGCCAATATCGGTACTCTCATGCCCAAGAAGATAGGCCAGATTTGTGTTGTCAAGATATACTTTCTCGACCTTTCCTAAGCCACGTATGCCGCCAGTATCGTCACGCAGTTGTCCTATCATTCCTGCCTGTTCCATGTAAAGGAAATAGTCTGGCAGCACATTACGACTGACACCTATCACGGTTGCCAATGACTCCATGACAGGCTTGAAAGGAACACTTTGTGCTATAACGGCCAGTAGTTTTTTCAACTTTCGACCTGTTGAGGCGTTCATATTCGCGTATTGGGGAATGTCAACCTCCATAGTTTGGTTGATAACCTGACGCAAGCGCATCTCATAGTTGCCCTCATTTGCAAAAGGGTAGTAACCATTCTTCAGATAGTCCTTGAAGAAAGGTAGAGGATGACTGACGGCATCAAGTTTTGCCTTATGCTCCAAGATTTCGTTGATGGTATATACTGGGGCGTTTATGTTATGAAACAATGCCAGATATTCCCTGAATGAGAGTCCCTGCATGGTGAATATCAGAGCACGTCTGCTCAAGTCGGATACTCCTTTTGTGATATCAAGTATGGAAGAACCTGTGAATCCTACCTTCAAGTTTGGATGAGAGTCGTATATGAGTTTTAATTCTCGTGACCAGTTCTCATATTTATGAATCTCGTCAATGAATATCTGCTCTCCACCGTCTTTGACAAACTCATCTACTGTGTCGATGAGGGTATGGGTTGAAAAATACAGATGATCAGCAGCGATATAGAGCATGCGCCGCTTGTCTTTGTTGTCCCTGATGTATTGAAGAATCATTGTTGATTTTCCTACACCACGTGGCCCAACAAGTCCGAACATTCTGGACTCCCAACTCACTTGATCATACATATACCTATGGAATGTTGAAGTGGTTAGCTTCAACTGATTCTCCATGAATTCAATAAGCGAAATATCCATAATCATTATATTTTTGCTGCAAAGATAGTAAAAATGCACTAAAGTAGTGCACAAAACAAAAGAAAAATGCACTAAAGCAGTGCAAATTATTGAATTTTTGCGGAAAAATACATGATATTGCAATGGCATTTTTCATTTATGGCGACATCCTTGAATACAGAGACGAATGAAAAGTATCCTAACCCTAACCGTCGCTTTTGTTAAATTGAGCAAAATAGTTTGTGGGTGAAGAGGGAAATGATTACCTTTGCAACCGCAAAGCGCTAGCTATATATTATAAATAAGGTGAACTAGATGATGAAATTCAGGACCATAACCATATTATTCTTAATGATAACTGCCATCGGCTGTATGGCACAGCGACGCCAGTTGCAGGAAGCCCGTCTGATTCTGAAAGGGGACAAGGACTACGACAAAGCCGAAACGATGATGATCAAGTTGCTGAATGATTCCACGCATCTGGAATATCGGGATAATCCTCGTATCTATGATATGTGGCTGCAGTCGGTAGAGAAACAATACAGCCAGCTTAATGAAATGATGTATAAGAAGCAGGAGGTTGATACTGTCCAGCTGTTCGACCTGACACATCGGCTTTTCATGATAGGCGAACGCCTTGATTCCATTGACATGCGGCCCGACAAGAAAGGCCGTGTGTCGCCGGAGTATCGTAAGGATAATGCCTCGCGACTGATCGGATACCGTCCGAATCTGTTTTTCGGCGGAACCTATCATCTGCGTAAGGGTGATTACCCCAGGGCCTACGACTTCTTTGAGCGATATATAGACTGTACCCGTCAGCCTCTGTTTTCGGACTATGATCTGATGAACAATGACGCTCGAATAGGGGAAGCGGCCTATTGGGCATCATATACTGGCTATCTCATGAATGACCCGGTCCTTACGCTGCGGTATGCGAAAATAGCCCGTAAGGATTCTGCCAAGTTGGAGAACCTCCTCCAGATTACGGCAGAGGCATGGTCGAAGCTGAAAGACGACTCCTCGTATGTAGCATCGCTTTGGGACGGTTTCTGCCATTTCCCGAAATCGCCCTATTTCTTTCCGCGCCTCCTGGACAGCTATAATTCCAAGGGCAACCACGAGAAGGTGCTCGCCATCGTTGATGAGGCCCTGAAAGCCGACTCCGTCAGCCAGTTGTTCCTGCTGGCTAAAAGTACAATCCTGCTGAATCTGGGCCGTTATGACCAGAGCCTTGAGTGTAGCAAGAAACTGATAGAACTGTATCCCGATATGGCTGATGCATACTTCAACGCAGGGTCGGCTTGTCTGAACATCGCCTTGCAAATGGACTCCCGTAACCACAGGAAACAGATACGGAAGATGTATCAGAAAGCGCTTCCTTATATGGAGACTTATCGCAAACTGGCCCCAGGGGAAACAAAGAAGTGGGGTGATGCACTTTATCGCATTTATTTCAACTTAAACATGGGAAAACAGTTTGATGAGATAGATAAAATCTTAAAGAAACAAAAAAGTTAAGGCTTATTGCTACAAGTTTGCCAATTTATTCCTAACTTTGTAGATTATAAATAATAATATCGATCTAAAACGAATAAACAAGGAATTATGGCAGACAATGCACAACTCATTGCTCAGTGCGAGGCACGGGCTAAGGAATGGCTTTCTCCGGCCTTTGACGAGGAGACACGTAAAGAAGTACAGGCAATGCTCGACGCAGAGGACAAGACTGCGCTCATCGATGCCTTCTATCAGAATCTTGAATTTGGAACAGGTGGTCTGCGCGGCATCATGGGTGCCGGTACGAACCGCATGAACAAGTACATCGTGGGTATGGCTACCCAGGGTTTCGCCAACTATATCCTGAAGGCATTCCCAGGCAAGCAGTGCTCAGTAGTAGTAGGTCACGACTGCCGTAACAACGGCCGCATGTTCGCTGAGACTGTTGCCGACATCTTCTCTGCAAATGGTATCAAGGTTTATCTCTTTGAGAGTCTTCGCCCGACTCCTGAGATTTCGTTCGCTATCCGTCAGCTTGGTTGCCAGGCTGGTGTGAATGTGACAGCTTCTCATAATCCCCGTGAGTACAATGGCTACAAGGCTTATTGGGATGACGGTGCTCAGGTGCTGGCTCCACACGATGTAGGCATCATTGAAGAGGTGAACAAGGTGAAGATTGAGGACGTGAAGTTCGAGCCTAACTACGACCTCATCGAGATCATCGGTGGTGAGATGGACTGGGACTACCTGCAGGCCGTCAAGGAAGCTATGGTTGATCAGGACGTTATCCTGCGCCAGAAAGACCTCAATATCGTCTATTCTCCGATGCACGGTACGGGTCGTGTTATCATCCCCGAGGCACTGCGCTCATGGGGCTTCCAGAATATCCACGTCGTTCGCGAGCAGATGACCATCGACGGCGACTTCCCCACAGTGGTAAGCCCGAACCCCGAGAACGCCGAGGCTATGACGCTGGGCATGAAACTCGGAACGAAGCTGAATGCCGACCTCGTGATTGCATCCGACCCCGACGCCGACCGTCTGGCTATCGTATGCCGCAACGCTAAGGGTGAGTGGGAGATCCTGAATGGTAACCAGACTTGTATGATGTTCTGCTGGTATATCATCGCCAACAAGAAGAAGCTTGGTCAGTTGAAGGGTAACGAGTTCCTCGTGAAGACCATCGTTACTACCGAGGAGATTGCCGAGATTGCCAAGAAGAACGGTGTTGAACTGCGCGACTGCTATACAGGCTTCAAGTGGATTGCCAACGAGATCCGTATCTCTGAGGGTAAGCAGAAATACATCGGTGGTGGTGAGGAGTCATTCGGCTTCCTGCCGTTTGATAAGGTTCGTGACAAGGACTCTCCTGCATCTATCTGCCTGATCTGTGAGATTGCTGCTTGGGCAAAGGATAACGGCATGACCCTCTACGATCTGCTGATGAACATCTACGCAGAGTATGGCTTCTCGAAGGAGATGACCATCAACGTGGTGAAGCCCGGCAAGAGCGGTGCCGATGAGATCAAGCAGATGATGGTAGACTTCCGCAACAACCCGCCGAAGGAGCTGGGTGGTGCGAAGGTATGCCTCTGGAAGGACTACCAGACACTGGAGGCCACGAAGGCCGACGGCTCTAAGGAGAAAATCAACATGCCGACCACCTCTAACGTGCTCCAGTGGTTCTGCGAGGACGGCACGAAGGTCTCCGTACGTCCCTCAGGCACAGAGCCGAAGATCAAGTTCTATTGCGAGGTGAAGGATCCCAGCTTCAAGTGTGCAGGCTGCTACGAGCGCTGCACAAAGGGAGCAGAAGAGAAGATAGAGGCTATCAAGAAGAGCTTGAATCTCTAAGCGACGCTTAGTTACGATAAAGCCCCCGACACGCCAATAGTGCCGGGGGCTTTTATATTTATCTATAAGACAAGAATCAGAAGAAGATACCCGAAAGGACGTAGGCAATGATTGTAGCTGTAATCACGCTGATCAGTCCAGGAATCATAAACGAGTGGTTAAGCACATACTTGCCAATCTTTGTGGTACCCGAGCGGTCCATGTTCACCGTGGCAATATCCGTCGGATAGTTGGGGATGAAGAAGTAGCCGTAGGCACAGGGCAACACACCGAGCAGCACCCATCCAGGAATACCGAGAGCGTATGCCACAGGCAACAGCGACACGATCACAGCGCCTTGTGAATTGATGAGCACCGAGAAGATGAAGAACATCAGGGCGATAGTCCACTTATGCTCAGCCACCATTGTGCCTAATAGATCCTGTACGTCGGTCATGTGGGCACTGAAGAAGGTGTTGGAGAGCCAGGCGATGCCATAGATAGCCACAACGGCCACCATACCAGACTGCCAAACGTTGTCGGCAACGGCATTCTTTGGTTTGGTACCACAGACGATAATCATCAGTGCAGCAGCGGAGATGAGGATTATCTGGATCACCAGATACATCTTGATGGTCACCATAGACTTCACGGTGACACCCTTCATCACGATGCCCGCAGCAGCCAGATTGGCTGGAGAGACAGTCTTACCTGTAGGCAGCATCACATCTTTGGCACCCTCTACAGCTACCACCTGCTCATAGGCCGGCAGTATCTGTTGGGCAAAGGCTAACAGGATGATGATTACTACGGCTGAGAGGAAAATGTAGACTGCCCACTTCGATTTCTTATCGATGTGTTTGTCGAGTACGGTCTGGGTGTTGCCATAGATAAACTCACGCTGTACTGGGTCGGAGATACGTGCCTGGAACTCAGGATCTTTGTCAAGGTCGAGGCCGCGACGGGTGCTCCAAGCTGCTGCCACCATGATGCCGATGAAACACGAGGGTATCGTGATAGCTACAATCTGCGGGATTGACACGTTGAAGCCATTGAGGGCAGAAATGGTGGCGAAGGCCACAACAGCTGCCGAGATGGGCGAACAGATGATGGCAATCATCGAAGCCACACTGGCGATGGCACACGGGCGTTCTGGACGGATGCCCTTCTTGATGGCGACATCGGTGATGATCGGCATCAGTGTATACATCACATGACCCGTACCAACGAAGACGGTCAGCAGGAAGGTGGAGATAGGAGCGAGGAAGGTGATGTGCTGCGGATGCTTACGGAGCATCTTTTCCGCTATCTGGATCATCCAGTCCATGCCGCCAGAGGCCTGCAGGATACCGGCACAGGTGACGGCTGCCACAATAATATAGATTACATCGGTAGGCGGTGTGCCAGGACGGAGTCCATGGTCGAACACGAGAATGGCCAAAGCGAGACCTGCAATAGCACCGAGGGCCAGACTACCGTACTTAGAGCCGAGATACAGCGCTAACAGGACTATCAGAAGTTCTATAATAGTAATAAGCATAATCATCTGTTTTAAGGGTTAGAAAATAATCATCGACAGAACGTAGGCAACAATCGTAGCGGTGAAGATGTGGATGAGGCCTGGCATCATGAACGAGTGGTTCAGCAGATATTTGCCGATGACGGTCGTACCAGAACGGTCGAAGTTGACTGTAGCGATATCGGAAGGATAGTTAGGAATGAAGAAATATCCGTAGACAGATGGGAATACGCCAAGCAGCACCCATCCCGGTATACCCAGTGAATAGGCCAGCGGCAGCATCGACACCACGACAGCTCCCTGAGAGTTGATGAGCACCGAGACAAGGAAGAACACCAGAGCTATCGACCAGTTGTACTTGGCCACGATGTCCCCGAGCATAGTCTGCATCTCATTGGTGTAATTAGAAAAATAGGTGTCGGCCAACCATGCGATTCCGAAGATGGCAACGACGGCTACCATACCCGATTGCCACACGGCACCGTGGACAGCCTTCACGGGAGAGGCTTTGCAGAACAGAATCATGATGGCTGCGGCTGAGATCATGACAATCTGAATTACCACGTTCATCTTCAGCTGAACGGTAGAAGCCTCAGTAATACCAGGAATAATGACTTTTGCTTTAGCGAGGGCAGCTGCCGAAGCAACAGTACCGTCGTCGAAGGTAAAATCGGGTGCACCTTTCACTGCCTTGATGGTGGAGTAGGATGGCAGGATATCCTGGAAAATGGCGAACAAGACGATGACGCAAAGAGCTCCGAGGAACACGTAAACGGCATTCTTAGCCGACTGCGGAATCTCCTTGTCAAGTGTCGTAGCGTTAGAACCGTAGATATATTCGCGCTGAACGGGATCTTTCAACTTTGCCTGGAACTGCGGGTCTTTGTCTAGGTCGAGTCCGCGATGGTAACTGGCAGCAGCAGCAGCCATCAGTCCGCAGACACAGGCAGGGAACGAAATCATCAGCACCTGAGGGATGGACACATCGAAACCATTGGCATTGGAGATCGTCACGAAAGCCACCACAGCTGCTGCAATGGGCGAACAGGTGATGCCTACCTGAGAGGCGATTGACGCCACACCACAGGGGCGCTCAGGACGGATGCCCTGCTTTAGGGAAATATCGCAGATGATGGGCATCAGCGTGTAAACCACATGACCTGTACCAACGAGCACCGTCAGGATAAATGTAGAGAGCGGTGCCAGGAAGGTGATGCGATCGGGATGCTTACGGAGCATTTTCTCGGCAATCTGGATGAGCCAGTCCATGCCTCCTGAGGCCTGCATGATGCCGGCACAGGTGACGGCGGCGATAATGATGTAGATAACATCAGTTGGCGGGGAACCCGGCTTCATGCCGAATCCGAACACCAACAGGGCTAGACCGATACCGGAAATGGCACCCAGTGCCAACGACCCGTATCGTGAGCCAACATACAGTGCCAGCAGTACTACTAGCAACTGAATAACCATTGTGAATGTAATCATAAAGAAATGTAAGTTTTTAAGTTATTGACATAATTTGGCTGCAAATTTAAGCAATTTATTTGGAAATCCATACTTTTTTAGCAGAAATATTAAAAATATTTATTTCCTTTTGTCAGATAGAATATTTTTAGTACCTTTGCACGCTATAAAATAATATGATAGAAAATAGGTAATAAATATGGCTAAGAAGTTTGCCGAACATAACGGCTTGAACCTAACCCAGGTGAACAATGATATCCTGGAGATGTGGCGGGAGAAGAATGTCTTCTGGCGCTCTGTCGACGAGCGTGAAGGATGCCCGCAGTTTGTGTTCTTCGAGGGTCCTCCCTCTGCTAACGGTCACCCAGGCATCCACCATGTGCTGGCTCGTACCATCAAGGATACCTTCAATCGCTATAAGACGATGAAGGGCTATCAGGTGAAGCGTAAGGCAGGATGGGATACCCACGGACTGCCTGTAGAACTGGGCGTCGAGAAAGAATTGGGTATCACCAAGGCTGACATCGTTGATAATGAAGAATTAAAGATTAAGAATTTAGAGGCAGGCAAGAAGGCCATCACTATCGAGGAGTACAATAAGAAGTGCCGTGAGAATGTGATGATGTTCACACAGGAATGGCGTGACCTGACGGAAAAGATGGGCTACTTCGTAGACCTCGACAATCCGTACATCACTTACGACAATAAGTATATAGAGACGCTGTGGTGGTTGCTCCAGCAGTTCTATAAGAAAGGCTTGCTCTACAAGGGCTACACCATCCAGCCGTATTCACCGGCAGCAGGTACTGGTCTGAGTTCTCATGAGTTGAACCAGCCTGGTTGTTATCGCGATGTGAAGGATACGACCGTTACTGCTCTGTTCAAGGCGCTTAATCCTAAGGAAGAGTGGACGAAGTGGGGTACACCTTACTTCGTAGCATGGACTACCACACCGTGGACCCTGCCTTCAAACACTGCACTCTGTGTAGGTCCGAAGATCGACTATGTAGCTGTAGAAACCTATAATGCCTATAATGGTGAGAAGATCACCATCATTCTGGCAGAGAGCCGTCTGAATGCCTATCTGGCTCCAGAGGGCAACATCACCGATGGCGAAGAGATGCCTGAATATAATAAAGGTGAGAAGTTTGTACCTTACCGTATCGTTGGCCACTATACTGGCGAGGAGTTGGTTGGTATGAAATACCAGCAGTTGATGCCTTGGGTAAAGCCTTCGGCAAAGCTTGATCAGAATGCTGCCGACTATGTAAAGGCTTATGCAGAGGCTCATCCTGAGAAGGTGTTTACCGGTGAGAACGGTAAGGATCAGTTCGTCGAGATGGAGAGCGAGGCTTTCCGAGTGATCCCCGGTGATTATGTGACCACTGAGGATGGTGCCGGTATCGTACATATTGCGCCAACTTTCGGTGCCGACGATGCCAAGGTGGCTAAGGATGCCCATATCCCGAGTCTCTTCCTTATTAATAAAAAAGGTGAAACACGTCCGATGGTCGATCTGCAGGGTAAGTACTACGTGATCGACGAACTCGACAATAATTTCATTGCGAAGTGTGTTGATAAGGCTGGTTATGGTCATCATGCCGGTGACTATGTGAAGAACGCCTATGCACCAGAGTTCAACAAGGATGGTAAGTATGACGAACAGGCCGCTTCAAAGGCTGAAGACCTGAACATCGTAATCTGTATGGAGATGAAGCAGGAGGGTACGGCGCTCAAGATTGAGAAGCATGTTCACAACTATCCGCATTGCTGGCGTACCGACAAGCCCGTGCTCTACTATCCGCTCGACTCTTGGTTTATCCGCTCTACAGCGAAGAAAGACCGTATGTTCGAGTTGAACAAGACCATCAACTGGCAGCCCGAATCGACAGGTACAGGCCGTTTCGGCAACTGGCTTGAGAATCTGAACGACTGGAACCTCTCTCGTTCACGTTTCTGGGGAACACCGCTTCCCATCTGGCGTGACGAGGATGGCAAGGAGATCTGCATCGGCTCAGTAGAGGAACTCTATAACGAGATAGAGAAGGCTGTCAAGGCTGGCTTTATGACTTCTAACCCGTTGAAGGACAAAGGTTTCGTGCCTGGCGATATGTCGAAGGAGAACTACGACAAGATCGACCTTCACCGTCCATACGTCGACAATATCGTGCTCGTCTCTGAGAGTGGTAAACCCATGAAGCGCGAGAGCGACCTGATCGACGTTTGGTTCGATTCTGGTTCCATGCCTTATGCTCAGGTTCACTATCCCTTCGAGAATAAGGACCTGATCGATAAGGGTATCGCTTTCCCATGCGACTTCATCAACGAGGGAGTAGACCAGACCCGTGGCTGGTTCTTTACCCTGCATGCCATTGCTACGATGATCTTCGACTCGGTAGCCTTCAAGAATGTGATTTCTTCAGGTCTTGTGCTCGATGCGAAGGGCAACAAGATGTCGAAGCACGTGGGTAACGTGGTGAATCCGTTTGATATGATCGAGAAGTTCGGTTCAGATGCCGTCCGTCTCTATATGATGACCAACTCTGAGCCTTGGGATAACCTGAAGTTCGATCCAGAGGGTGTAGATGAGGTTCGCCGTAAGTTCTTCGGCACCTTATATAATACCTATAGCTTCTTTGCACTCTATGCCAATGTTGACGGATTCGACCCTGCAGCAGAGCAGGTGGCATTCGACAAGCGTCCGGAGATTGACCACTGGATCCTCTCTTGTCTGAATACCCTTGTCAAAGGCGTAGAGGCAGAGCTTGACGGTTATGATCCTACACGTGCTGGTCGTCTGATCGATGCTTTCGTGAACGATGATCTCTCTAACTGGTATGTTCGCTTGAACCGCAAACGTTTCTGGGGTAAGGAGATGAGCGAGGACAAACTCTCAGCTTATCAGACACTCTATACCTGTTTGATGACAGTCGCTAAACTGTTGGCTCCGTTTGCACCCTTCTATGCTGATCAGCTGTATAAGGATCTTGGTGGTGAACTCGATTCTGTCCACCTCGATAAGTTCCCTGTTGCTGACGAGGCTCTGATTGATAAGGATCTTGAGGCCCGCATGCAGATGGCACAGAAGATTACCTCTATGGTTCTTGCCCTGCGCCGTAAGGTGAACATCAAGGTTCGTCAGCCGCTGCAGGCCATTATGATTCCTGCCATTGACGAGACACAGAAGAAGCACATCGAGGCTGTGAAGGACCTGATCATGAACGAGGTGAATGTGAAGGAACTGCGTTTCGTGGAGGGTGCTGGTGTGCTGGTTAAGAAGGTGAAGTGCAACTTCCGTACGATGGGTAAGAAGTTCGGCAAGCTCATGAAGAGTGTGGCTGCCGCAATGGATGCCCTGAGTCAGGAGCAGATTGCCGAACTCGAGCAGAATGGCACAATCGCCATTACTGTCGAAGGTCAGGATATCACCGTTGAGGCCGTAGACGTCGATATCATCAGCGAGGATATCCCTGGTTGGCTGGTAGCCAACGAAGGTAACCTTACCGTCGCACTTGAGGTGGAGCTGACTGAGGAGTTGAAGAATGAGGGAATGGCCCGTGAGCTGATCAACCGCATCCAGAACATCCGCAAGGAGAGCGGCCTTGAGATTACCGATCGCATCAACGTTGAGATTACGCCTAACGACGATGTGAAGAAGGCTGTCGACAGCTTCGCCGACTATATCAAGACGCAGGTTCTGGCTGATGCTATTGCACTGCAATCGAATGATGGTCAGGAAGTTGACTTCGACGACTATAAGTTAAACATTAAGGTGACTAAGAACTAATATTAATAACTCAACTAAACATCTTTTTTATGGAAGAGAAGACACGTTACACTGATGAGGAACTGGAAGAGTTCCGCCAGATTATCAATGAAAAGTTGGCTTTGGCTAAGCGTGATTATGATCAGATGATGCGCGTTCTGACAAATCAAGACAGCAATGATGTGGACGATACATCACCCACTTATAAGGCATTGGAAGAGGGTAGTGCCACACAGTCTAAGGAAGAATTGATCACGATGGCAGCTCGCCAGCAGAAGTTTATACAGGGTCTGAAAGCTGCACTGGTTCGTATAGAAAACAAGACTTACGGTATCGATCGTATTACTGGTAAACTGATACCGAAGGAGCGTTTGCGTGCCGTGCCTCATGCAACCCTGAGTGTGGAGTCAAAGATGAATCAGAATAAGAAGTGATAGCATCTCTGAAACCATATATCACCAAAGGAAGACTGGCGACACTGATAGTGATCGCCATTCTCCTTATTGACCAGGCTATCAAGATTTGGGTAAAGACCTCCATGATGCTTCATGAGAGCATTCATGTGACAGACTGGTTTTACATCACGTTTATTGAGAACATGGGAATGGCATTTGGCATGCAGTTGGGCAGTAAGATTGTGCTGTCGCTGTTCCGTATTGTGGCCATTTCTGCCCTTACCTATTATATATGGCTTGAAGTAAGGCGGAAGTCCAGGACTGGATACATCGTCTGTCTTGCGATGGTATTGGCAGGTGCCCTGGGAAATCTCATTGACTGTCTGTTCTACGGCATGGTCTTCTGTGAGTCTTCACCTTTCTATGTGTCCTATTTCGTACCCTTTGGTACGGGATATGCTCCTCTCTTGATGGGTAAGGTTGTCGATATGTTCTACTTCCCGCTGATCGAAACGGAGTGGCCTTTGTGGATGCCGTTCGTAGGTGGTGAGCATTTCGTATTCTTCAGTCCGGTATTCAATTTCGCTGATGCCAGCATTAGTGTGAGTGTTGTGCTGCTTCTTCTGTTTTATCGCAAGGAGATCAGCCGTATCTCATTGAGTAGTGCTGCAGAGCATAAGGAGGAGGAACAGTCATGAGGCAGCGGACGAATCATCTGGTAACATTATTGGTGGCTATGGCGCTGATGCTGCTTTCTGCCTGTAAGCCTCAGGTGCCGTCACAGTATATCCAGCCTTCGGACATGGAGGATTTGCTGTACGACTATTATGTGTCACAGGGTCTTTCCGTTGATGTCAATCCCACTGTGAGCGGTGAATATACCCGCCAGTACAACGTTAATCTTGTCTTGAAGAAATACAATGTTACCCAAGCTGACTTTGATTCGTCCTTAGTCTATTATTACAACCATATTGAAGACCTGTATAAAATATATGAGAATGTCCAGAATCGTCTGAGTGAGACCGCACTGGAGCTTGGTGCATCCAGCACCGAAGTGATGCGCTATACCACCCAGTCGCTCACTGGAGATACGGCAGAGGTATGGCAGGGTAGGCGTCATTTCGTGCTCTTGCCGCAACCTCCGTTCAATATCTTCCAATTCACTCAAAAAGCGGATACATCTTATCATAAAGGCGACAGTTACCTGATGACTTTCGACAATACATTCCTGGTTCAGAGTGGTTCCAGGAATGCGACATTGTTCCTGTCTGTCAGATACGATAACGACAGTATTATTAGTCAGAACATATCGATCTCACCGTCTGGAAATACGACTTTACGTATCCCGGCATGCGACCTGAAAGCAAAGGAGATAAAAGGATTTGTCTATATGGCCAGACGTCAGGGACAGGACAATGCGAACGATATGTGCCTGCTCTTTCTGAATAATGTTCAGTTGGTGAGGTTCCATCATAAGCGTGCAGCAGCTCCTGCCGCTTCACCGGCTGCTACTGGCGATTCCATCAAGGCAGATACCACACGGACTGATACGGTACGGCGTCCAGTCCATAGGTTAGGAGAAAGACCTGTGGCTGTGAAGCAAGAAGATAATAAACCAATCATTAAACCAATAACTAAATAACAAATGAATATGAAATTCCGTCTTTCTCTGTTGAATTTTATTGAGTTTGCCGTATGGGGTGCTTATCTCACCTGTATGGGAAACTATCTTGGAGTTGCCGGACTGGGTGATAAGATATCCTGGTTCTATGCCATCCAAGGTATTGTCAGCATCTTTATGCCGACATTGATGGGTATCATTGCCGACAAGTACATCCAGCCACAGCGTCTGTTGGGCCTCTGCCATTTAGTTGCGGGCGGTTTTATGCTAGGCTGCTGGTGGTTAGGTATGCAGGCTGGCTTCGGACAGGAAATCTCCGATAAGTCGCTCTTCATAGCACTCTATACTTTAAGTGTGGCATTCTTCATGCCTACCATTGCTCTTTCCAACACGGTGGCTTTTACCATCCTGAAGAATCATGGTCTGGATACGGTGAAGGACTTTCCTCCGATTCGTGTGTTGGGAACCGTCGGCTTTATCATGACCATGTGGTTTGTGAACTGTGCTGTATGGGAGGATGGTACCTTCACGATGACGCTGGCTGGTAATGGGCATAAGTTCCAATACACCTATATGCAGTTCTTCGTCTCAGGTGTGATGAGTATGATCCTTTTTGCCTATAGCTTCACCTTGCCGGCCTGCAAGTTGGAAAAGAAGGAAGGCTTGTCACTTGCAGAAAGTCTTGGCCTGAATGCCTTTAAACTGTTCAAGACCAGGAAGATGGCGCTTTTCTTCATCTTCTCTGCCCTGCTTGGCATGTGTCTGCAGGTCACCAACGGCTTTGCCGGTCCTTTCCTGACTAGTTTCAACGCCAGTCCGGATCCGGCTATCGCAGACTCTTTTGCTGCCGATAATGCCACCCTGCTGACCTCCCTCTCGCAGATCAGTGAGGCTCTGTGCATACTGATGATTCCTTTCTTCCTCAAGCGTTATGGCATCAAGGTCGTGATGCTGATGTCCATGTTTGCCTGGGTGCTCCGCTTCGGCTTCTTTGGCATCGGTCATCCTACGATGCCGGGTGTCATCATGTTTATCCTCTCTTGCATCGTCTATGGTGTCGCCTTCGACTTCTTCAATGTCTCGGGTGGTATCTTTGTCGATCAGGAGTGTGCCCCTTCGGTGAAGGCTTCTGCCCAAGGTCTCTTCATGATGATGACCAATGGTGTGGGTGCTACCATCGGAACGCTCTCCGCTGGCGAGGTCGTCAATCATTTCTGCCAGTGGGAGAATGGTTACCTCGTCGGTGACTGGACCACCTGCTGGTACGTCTTTGCAGCCTTTGCGCTGATAGTGGCAGTCTCGTTTGCACTTGTGTTCCACCCAGAGCAGTCTGCCAGAAAGTCATAGACGATGAAAGAAGTCAGATTCTTCTATGTACCTGATGCAGCCCAGGTCAATGAGTTGCCTGCTGATGAGGCGATGCATGCCATGCGTGTGTTGCGGCTGAAGGGTGGCGACGAACTGTTCCTGATGGATGGAGTGGGGAACTTCTATAGGGCTCAGGTAACCATTGCAGCTACGCATCATTGTTACTATGAGATCCTCGAAGTGCTGCCACAAGAACGCCAGTGGAAAGGCCATTTTCATTTGGCCATAGTGCCTACGAAGATGATGGATCGCATGGAGTGGATGGTAGAGAAAGCCACAGAGGTTGGTGTTGACGAGATATCCTTCCTGAATTGTGCCTTCTCTGAGCGCCGTGTCGTGAAGAATCCCAGGATTGAGAAGATTATCGTCTCGGCGATGAAGCAGAGCCATAAGGCCTGGAAACCCGTATTGAATGAGATGAGCACTTTTGCCCATTTCATAGAGCAGCCCAGAAGTGGTGTGAAGTATATCGCTCATTGCTATGACGAGATCCCTCGCGTGAATCTCTTCGATGAATTGCGAAAGACTCCTGATGAAACGGAGATGACGGTGTTGGTCGGTCCCGAGGGAGATTTCTCCATCGATGAGGTCAGACAGGCCGTCGATCATGGCTATCAGTCTGTGAGTCTGGGTACTAGCCGTCTGCGCACTGAGACAGCAGGACTTTCAGCCGTCATGATGATGCAGCTTTCTAAACAATGAATAATAATATTAAAACCCAAAGAATATGACAGACGAGAAAATTATGTCGACCATCAAGCCTGATGGAGAGTACTGGCAACCGGAACTAGAGACCATGCCAAGAGAGCAGCTCGAAGCGCTGCAGGTAAAGAAACTCAAAGAGAGTATCAGAATCGCCTTGAATTCTCCGTTCTATAAGAAACGTCTGGGCGATCTGGGCATCACCCCTGATTCTATCAACAGCCTTGAAGATCTCCGCAAGATCCCCTTTACAACGAAGCAGGACCTGCGCGACAATTATCCCTTCGGACTTGTTTGTGGCAGTCTAGACGATGCAGTACGTATCCACTCTACCAGTGGTACGACTGGTAATCCCTGTGTCGTTGTATATTCTGAGCACGACATCTGTTCCTGGGCCAATATGATTGCCCGTAACCTCTATATGGTAGGTTGCCGCAAGAGCGATGTGTTCCAGAACTCCAGCGGTTATGGCATGTTCACCGGCGGTCTTGGCTTCCAGTATGGTGCCGAGTGGCTGGGTGCTATGACGGTTCCTGCCGCTGCCGGTAACTCCAAGCGTCAGATCAAGTTTATCAAGGACTTTGGTACTACCTGCCTGCACGCCATTCCTTCTTACGCCATTCGTCTGGCTGAAGTGTTCAAGGAGGAAGGTGTAGATCCTGCATCCACACAGCTCCGTACCCTTTGCATCGGTGCCGAACCCCATACAGAGGAGCAGCGTCGTCGTATTGAGCGTATGCTGGGTGTAAAAGCCTACAACTCATTCGGTATGACTGAGATGAATGGCCCTGGCGTAGCCTTTGAGTGCAAGTATCAGGATGGAATGCACCTCTGGGAGGATAACTACATCGTGGAAATCGTTGATCCCGATACCCTGGAGCCTGTGCCCGATGGTGAGATGGGTGAGATGGTGCTGACCACACTTGACCGTACTATGATGCCTATATTAAGGTATCGCACGCGTGACTTGACTCGGATTATCGCCGAACCTTGCAAATGCGGTCGTACCCATCGTCGTATTGATCGTATCAAGGGCCGTACTGACGACATGTTCATTATCAAGGGTGTCAATGTGTTCCCGATGCAGGTGGAGAAGATTCTCGTACAGTATCCTGGTCTGGGTAGCAACTATCTGATTACGCTGCAGACGATTGATGATAACGACGTGATGACGGTAGAAGTAGAGCTTGAGGGTCTTGAGACGGATATCTATCCCGATTTGCAGAAGATGATGAAGGATATTCAGCGTGCGCTGAAGGATGAGATCCTGCTTACCCCACAGGTGAAGCTGGTGAAGAAGGGTAGTCTGCCACAGAGTGAGGGTAAGGCTGTCCGTGTAAAGGATCTTAGACCGAGTAGGGGATGAAACGTTATCTGATAGCAGCGTTGTGCGCCCTGGCCGTCGGACAGGTCTCTGCCCAGGATCTGAAGATGCGTGATGTGTTTAAGCAGATCCCGGACTCCCTCGTGCCTTATCTTTCACAGAATAACCGTTTGGACTTCATCGACTTCCTGGATTCCAATATGAAGGCAGAGGTGAGAAACAAACTGGGGGGTATGAGTGAGATGACGGCATTGACGGACGACAGCCTTTCCATCCGGATGAGCAATGCGCTGCAGGTAGATATGTTACTGTTGAAATTAGACCAGCCTGTTGACTCCATTCAGCAGGTGGTGGTCTTTTCACAGGCATTCCTGACTGATTCCGTTTACAGGGATTCCAAAGTGTTGTTTTATACACCTGATTGGAAATTGCTCACAAAGGAGATTCCCTTAAACGACATCCAACGTCAACGTATAAAAGCGTTGGAATTGAAAAATATTCTTAAATGGAATGACGATAAGTTAAACAAAAGTTAAATCAGAACATATTTTTGACATAGATTATGGCATGTCAGAAGAATTATTTCTATCTTTGCCATGTGTTTTTCATGGTATTAGATTATTAAGGTTAATTAATTGAATCGTATTTATCGCGAGATAAGTATTATTCGAACTCCATGCGCAGTGCACATTTTGTAGTGCGGATGGTTCAAAAAAAGGGAGCCTGAGAAGGTTCCCTTTTTCTATTGATGCTATTCTCCCTTTTGGGGAGAATAGTCTGATACTTAATAACTTCTGGCGATGATGACACGTGCCTTGCTGGGCTTGCCGCTTACCATATCTGTGCCCGGTGTCTGTTCTACACCGAAAGGCACGCAGCGGATGGTTGCCTGCGTCTCTTCCTTGATCTGAGCCTCGGTCTCGGCAGTACCGTCCCAATGGCAGAGGAAGAAGCCACCGTCCTTGATACGCTCCTTGAACTCTTCGTAGTTGTCGCACTCATAGATGTGGGCATCGCGATAAGCCTTGGCCTTCTCGAAGATGTTCTTCTGGATATCCTCCAGCAGCTGCTCCACATATTCCACGATGCCGTCAACAGGACGCGTCTCTTTCTCCAGCGTGTCACGACGCATCACCTCGATGGTGCCTTGCTCCAGATCGCGGGCACCCAATACCAGACGCACGGGAACACCCTTGAGTTCATAGTCGGCAAACTTAAAGCCAGGACGCTTGTTGTCAGCATCGTCGAACTTCACGGTGATACCTTTCTCGCGGAGTTGGGCGATGATGGGCTGCACCTCTTTATTCACCAGTTCCATCTGTTCAGGCTTGGTAGCGATGGGGATGATGACCACCTGGATAGGAGCAAGCTTCGGAGGAAGCACCAGACCGTTGTCGTCAGAGTGCGTCATGATGAGTGCGCCGATGAGTCGTGTAGATACACCCCATGATGTAGCCCATACATACTCAGGCTTGTTGTCCTTATTAAGATACTGCACATCGAAGGCCTTGGCAAAGTTCTGTCCGAGGAAATGGCTGGTACCGCTCTGAAGCGCCTTGCCATCCTGCATCATAGCCTCGATGGTATAAGTGTCGAGGGCACCGGCAAAACGCTCAGTCTCACTCTTCACACCCTGTATCACAGGTACGGCCATCCACTCTTCGGCAAACTTGGCATATACCTTCAGCATCAGCTGTGCCTCCTGTTCAGCCTCCTCACGAGTGGCATGTGCCGTATGGCCTTCCTGCCACAAGAACTCTGAAGTACGCAGGAAAGGACGGGTACGCATCTCCCAGCGCATCACGTTACACCACTGGTTGCACATCAGGGGCAGATCACGCCAGGAGTGGATCCAGTTCTTATAGGTATTCCAGATGATGGTCTCTGAAGTCGGGCGGATAATCAGTTCCTCTTCCAGTTTGGCAGCAGGGTCAACCTCCACACCGCTCTTGTCTTCCTTTGCCTTCAGGCGGTAGTGGGTCACTACGGCGCATTCCTTGGCAAATCCCTCCACATGCTCGGCCTCACGGCTCAGGAACGACTTTGGAATCAGCAGGGGGAAATAGGCATTCTGCGCACCTGTCTCTTTGAACATCTTGTCAAGCTGCTGCTGCATCTTTTCCCAGATAGCATAGCCGTAAGGCTTGATTACCATACATCCACGCACAGCACTCTGCTCTGCAAGGTCGGCTTTTACCACGAGGTCATTGAACCACTGGCTGTAGTTATCAGCCCTTTTCGTTAATTCTTTTAATTCTTTTGCCATTTTATTTTGTCTTTCTATCAATTTTGCGTGCAAAATTACATAAAAAATATGAATAATGAATGAAGTATTATGAATTATTTATTACCTTTGCACTCAAAATTGTGTTTAATGACTAAAAAGAATAGGAATTATGAAAAGTTTAAAGTCAATTTGCGTAGCCCTTTGCGCCGCAGTGGTGCTGGTGGGATGTAATGTGAGTAATACGGCAAAAGGTACAGCCATCGGTGCTGGCGGTGGTGCTGCCCTTGGTGCCATCGTTGGTGCGATTGCCGGTAATACTGTGATTGGTGCTGCTATTGGTACTGCTGTGGGTGCCGGTGCAGGTGCCATTATCGGCCACAAGATGGATAAGGCCAAGAAGGAGGCTGAGGCTATCCAGAATGCTCAGGTAGAAGAGGTGACGGATGCCAACGGTCTTGAGGCTGTGAAGATGACCTTCGATTCTGGTATTCTCTTCAAGACGGGTAAGTCTGACCTTACGGCGGCTTCCAAGACGTCTCTGCAGCAGCTGGCTGGTGTACTGAAGAACAATCCCGACTGCGATGTGGCTATTCAGGGCTATACCGACAATCAGGGCTGGAAGAACTCTACTGCCGAGCAGAGTGCCCAGAAGAACCAGGCGCTTTCTCTCGATCGTGCCACTTCGGTTTCTTCTTATCTGATGTCGCTGGCTGTTCCTGCTTCTCAGATCAAGAGTGTGGAGGGTTTTGGCGAGGCTAACCCCGTTGCTTCCAACGCCACAAAGGCTGGTCAGGAGCAGAACCGCCGTGTAGAGGTCTACATGTATGCTTCTCAGAAGATGATCCAGGACGCCAACGCTCAGGCTGGACAGTAAGAATCAAAGAATTGAAATGTTGAAAAGGTGAAACGGATACTGCGTTTCATTAGGAATACAATCAAATGGATAGTGGTGGCATTCTTTGCCTCCACTATTCTTTCGGTTGTGGCCCTGCGGTTCTTCCCCGTTTATTTCACGCCCCTCATGTTCATCCGCTGCTACCAGCAGCTACAGGAGGGGAAGGATCTGAAACTGGCTCACCACTGGGTGCCGTTGGAGCGGATTTCACCCAATCTCCCCAAGGCTGTGATGGCCAGCGAAGATGCTAATTTCCTGAAGCATCACGGCTTCGACTACAAAGCTATTGAACATGCGGTCAAGCGTAACCGCGAGCATCCCAAAAAGCGCAAGCTTGGTGCTTCGACCATCTCCCAACAGACGGCGAAGAATGTCTTCCTGTGGCCAGGACGTTCATGGGTACGTAAGGGCTTCGAGGTGTATTTCACCACGTTGATCGAGCTCATGTGGACCAAGCAGCGCATCATGGAGGTCTACCTGAACTCTATTGAGATGGGTGAGGGCATCTATGGAGCCGATGCGGTGGCCGAGGAGCATTTCAATACGGAAGCCGTCAATCTCTCCAAGGCCCAGTGTGCCCTGATTGCGGCTACGCTTCCCAATCCCCGCGTATTCTCCAGCAAGCGGCCTTCGGCCTATATGCTGAAACGTCAGTCCCGCATCCTTCGCGAGATGAGTTTCGTGCCTGCTTTCCCCCAATAATACTTGTACTATCTGAGTTCCCAGAATGCAACAGCCGCTGCGGCTGCTACATTCAGGGAGTCTACTTCGTGCGACATCGGAATGCGAACCACGTAATCCGCCTTTCCAATGGTCTCTTTGGGCAATCCGTCGCCTTCTGTCCCCATGATGACTGCCAGCCGTTCCTGCTGTTTCAGAAAGGGGTCGTCGAGTGGGATAGAGTCGTCGGAAAGTGCCATTGCTGCCGTCTTGAAGCCCAGGTCGTGAAGTTGGTCATAGTTGTCGAGCCAAGTCCAGGGCACCAGGAAGACGGTTCCCATCGACACACGGATAGCTCTGCGGTTCAGCGGGTCACAGGAACTGCGTGTCAGCAGCACGGCGTCAATCCCCAAAGCCGCTGCAGAGCGGAAGATGGCGCCGATATTGGTGGTGTCGCAGACGGCGTCGATCACACAGACACGTCTGGCATCCTTCAGAATATCGGCGAGGGCAGGAGAGGGCTTCCGCCGCATCGCACAGAGCACTCCTCGCGTCAAGGTGTAGCCCGTCAGTTCTGCCAACAGCGCCCGACTTCCCGTATAGACGGGTATGTCGCCACATCTTTTGATGATATCCGCAGCATCCCCGTCGATATGTTTGTTCTCACAGAGCAAGGACAGCGGCTCATACCCAGCCTGCAATGCCACTCGGATCACCTTCGGACTCTCCGCGATGAAGATTCCCATCTCTGCATTCAGCCTGTTTCTCAGTTGCGCCTCCGTCAGCGTCCCAAACACTTCTACGCCTGGCTCTTGGAGTGATTTGACTTCTATGATCATATAGTACTATCTATTTGACGATGACTTTTCTGGTTCTGCCTCTACGGTCACGCACGATGTTGATGCCTCGCTGCATCCGGGACCGCTTTCGGCCGTCGACAGAGAATACCTGCTCTGCCTGGGTGTCGCTCTGGATGGCGTGAATGCCAGAGGCTTCCAGCCGCAGACTGTCTACGGCATGGGCCATCCACAAGCTCCTGCTGTCAAGCCAGTCTAGGGCCTTGATCAGACAAGAGTCAACGCCTGGGTTCCACTTTTGGAAAAGGTCGCATTCCATATCGGTAGACTTGCTGATAGCTTCAGCCTTAGGGCTGTTCCTGAATTCTTCTATAAAGTTGACGGTCTCGTCGAAGATTTTTGTCGACAGTTCGTCATACTTCTTGATATAGGCCTGAATAAAGGCCTTGTTCTCGCAGTCGGGATCGAACAACTTCTTGAAGAAGAAGTGGTTATGGCTATTATCCCACTCCCCGAATGTCTGGAAGCTGTTGTCGATATCCCACAGGTTGCCCATCATCAGCTTCGATTTGCTGGTGTTGTCGTATTTGGTAAGGAAGATGTTCGAGCCCGTGCCGTCCCAACTGCCCAGAATGTCGTGGGCTATTAACCATGCAGCGAACGAGTCCAGATCGATGTATTGCGGATAGGTTCCGTCATCGATGGATTGTTCTGTCTTCTGGATCATCTCTGTGAAATACGCCAGTTGTGCTGTTGATATGGCCTCTGGTTCCGGGTATTTGAAGGTGTAGTGAATGGGATCGTCCTTGATGGAACTCTCTACGTAGAGCGGTTCATTCCACCAGTACTGGTCGTACTCGAAGATGTAGCCCGTGTCGTCTACGTCGAGCCTGCAGCTCCTGTTCCTGCGCACCGACTCCATCAGTAGGTAGACACCCATGTATTTGCCGTTGAAAATGACATTGATGTGCTCGAAGGCTGGTGTCCACTGAAGCCCTGCCAGTTCACTTACCTTGAAGCCGACGGTAGCCGTCATCCGCAGTTCCTTCAGCAGCAGCCAGTTCTTGTCCTCGTACTTGTCATCGTCACCACGACGGAGCAAGTCTGCCTTCCGCTCAAGTTTTATCTTGTAGGGTTTTGGATTGAAGTCCCATGCAGAGGCATTGCCGCGAAGCCTGATCTGCATGCCGCTGATGTCTTCCATGAAGTCTCCGCTGTCGTAGACCGTCTCGCCGTTAGTCTTGATGGTGACCCTGCCTGGCACCTTGGTCATGTTGGTGATGGATTTCCCGATATTCCCGCTGGGATGATGGACGTAGTCGCAGTCGGGCATCTCGCCGCCAACCGTTTCTATCTCCATCACGGGCAGCCCGAGTGCGGCAATGTCTTCAAGACTTTGCGGCAGGGCTGCCAGCGTCATTCCCACTGCTGTCAGAAGGCATGCGATGCGCTTTCGAACGAGACTCCCGATGCTCATTTCGTGTAGAAATCGATGAGGCGGATGAGTGCCTGGCGGCAGACGAGACAGAACTCTGGTTCCTCGTTGGTGCGCATACGGCAGTTCTCAAAGCCTCGCCATACGCCCTTCGAGAGATAGCCGCCGCCTTCCACAAGGCCGGCTTTGCCCTCTTTCACCAGTTGCTCCCATTTCCCGTTGAAGTCGTGCTTTGTCGTCAGGTTAGGCTCCCAGGGCTCCGTGTCCGCAAAATACATCGGATCGTCGTTGCCGTAGGGATACTCGTCGCCCAGCCCTCCGAAGGAATGGCCGAACTCATGCACTACTACCGGACGGAAGGCGCTGCCGTGAGCATACGTCAGGTTATAGGAATTATAGATGCCGCCGCCGCCATAGTGGTCCGTATTCACCAGGATGATGATATGCTCATAGGGGATACCCGCCAGCACGTCGTGCAGTTTCTTCAGATGGAGCGTCGTCAGATAGCGGTCGCTGTAGAACGTATCGAAGTGTGAACCCAGCACGGTGTTCTTCCAGATGCCCTTCGCAGGCCAGCTGGTGCCGCTCTCAGCCGATGGCGACATCACGGCCACCATGTTGAAACGGTCTTGCATCTGCTTGAAAGGCTCGTGGGCGAAGAGCGACTCCATCGCTATCTTGCAGTCTTCGAGGAAGGTGCCCATCTCGTGCTGCTGATACCCTTCGGCCACGTAGGCCACATGGATGCAGCGCGTGGTGTCGGATGCCTTCTGGAGCGTAATATAAGGTGTGGCCAGTTCCTCACCAGTCTTCCGGATGAGGATATCCTTCGGATCCACGCTGTGCGTCATTGTGGCATTCACCTGCTCATGGTAGTCGCGCAGCGTCACCGTGATATCCACCGCAGCCTTGGGGAAGGGCACGAGGAAGACGTTCTCAAAGGATTTCATCGTCCGCTTCGATTCTTCCGTCGAAAGCCACTCCTGGAACAGACTCGAGAACGTATGCCGATAGATCACCTTCCCGTCGGCCTTCGAGCGCACCGTAATCTCGCCGTTGCCCTTCAAGGGCACCTCGTCAAGTCGCTGCCGTCTGCCATACCAATGGGGCAGGCTCACGAGCTCGTCTACATAGAGTTCCTGATGCTCATGATTGCCTGCGAAAGTGTAGTCAAGCCTTAGCGTGCGATCCTCGAAATAGTCATCGAACCGTTGCGCATTAACGTGAATTGTCGATGCCAGTAATACGCTGAAAATAAGTATCTTCTTCATAATTCGTTAATTAAATCCTTTACATAGTTCCGATCCCAGTCACGCAGGTGGTATCGCTGCCCGTCATACTGCAGCAGATCCAAGTCCACCGCCACAATTCCGTCCTCGTTATGCTTGCGGCCGATGCGCTTCTCAGCCTCCTTCAGCACCTCTTCCAACAGTCCCGCGCCGAAGGCAGTCGTGCCCTTGCAGAGTTGGTTCAGATAAGGCTCCTTTCGGATGCTGTTGATCGGTGTCGTCCAGATGGCAGAGGTGAAATGCACCTCCGTCAGCAACTGCGTGAGTTGCTCTCTGGCCTTCGCCAGATTAGCCTCCTGATTCATGTTCGAGGCCAGCGATATGATAACTTCGTGCTCCATCGTTTCTGTAGTTTCTTCTTTCAGATTGCAAATTTACACATTTTCGCCCAACTACCCAAAAGAATCCCCGATACTTTTTGTTTCTATCCGAAAAATCCCTGTGAAAACCTGATGAACTCCCACACCCAGATAACTGTTGTAAAATTGCTATTTCTACTTCAATAATACTTATCTCTATTCACTTTCTACTAAATTTTATATAACTTTCTGTATATTAATATGTTAGTCTGATTTTATTTTCTACCTAACTTTCTATTAACTTTCTACTAGGTCTCTACTAACTTTCTACAAAATGCCCTACTTTTGAGCGCAATCTATGACCAATCTGTCGTATTAGTGCCCACCATCCTCCAATTACATACCGATAAACTATCCTTTACATACCTACAAACTCCTCTTTACATACCAACAAACTCTACCTTTCTCGTAAGCAAACTACTAAATTCTCTAGAGAATTTTCAATTCCGCTTACGATTGACCACGATTCACCCGTAACCCGAGCATGCATCACCAAGTACATAAATACACGATAAATCCCATATCCGTGCAATTTTAGTAGAAAGTAGGTAGAAAGTTAGTAGAGAGTTTGTAGAAAGTTTGTAGAAAGTACATTTTTATCTAAAATGTTGATAAATAGCTAAATAAAATGATTTTAGTAGAAAGTTATATGTATATGCCGAACATATAGCCAAATTTCTTATAGAGCCACCATGCTAACAAACCATTTTTTGCTTCTTATTACCTCGAATTTTTTGTAGCTTGATTATCAAGCAGGAATAAAAAGTTTGTATATTATTTGGTACTTATCTCTTTTTTTCCTATCTTTGCAGCTGAATCAAATAGGAGAATGCTTATGGCTACACAAGAATTGCAACAAATGATTGCCGATTACTTCAAAACACAGCCAGTTTTGAAGGCATGGCTCTTTGGTTCCTATTCGCGTGGTGAACAACGTGAGGATTCTGACGTTGACATCCTGATTCAAGTGGATAGATCACAGCCAGTAGGTTTGTTCAAACTGAGCGGTATGTCCCTCGAACTGCAAGACCTGTTAGGGCTTCCCGTTGATCTCGTAACTGTAAAGGGCTTGATGGACTTTGCCCGTGAGAGCGTAGACCGCGACAAAATTCTGATTTATGAGAGAGCCTCTTAATGACAAGAAACGTTTGGAGCATATTCTGGAAGCAATAGATCGCTTACAGATACAAATAGGGTGTATTTATAAAGTTTCAGTGAATAGCCTCGAACTAGTTTTCTCCCATCTTTAAAAGTTGGGGGGCATTTTAGTTAAATTTTAATGTTAGAGTCTCCAATATACGTTTAGCCGTTTTATCTCGTCTGCTATATATTCAGTTTTCTCACTATCTGCTTTATTTTCAGAACGAATTATATAGCAACAATAGGCCCAACAAACGGCTTGTGTAAAGGCTGCCATATACTTAAAGAATTGGTCTCGCTGTTCAAGAGTTTTAACACGCTCGTGAGAGTGGAGGTAATCTCCACGGAATCTGACCATGCAACTAACAATCCCTGAAAAGTTCCAATCCTTCTGGCGTCTCTTTACTTCTTTTTGCATCCATTCCACATATAAAGATTCCAAAGGGGTTCTACATAACATATCAATCGCAGTTAATACGCACAAATGCAAGACATCCGAGCCTACAAAATTTTTCTCAAGTTTGGCCATATGGTATTCACCCTTTCCAAAAGCCTCCTCCATCAGCATGAAATAATTGACAAAAGCAAAATAAAAATTGTCATTTCTGAAAGACACGTTTCCTTGTCTCAGAAACTCAAATGCGTAGACACAATCTGTTTGTGTTGAACACAAAGATATGAGTTGCTCTATTTTATCCTCTGAAACCTCAGTTAAGGAATTGCTCTTTTCTATACTCCACTTGGTTTTGGGGAGCCTATCAATGATTGCTTTTTCTTCATCTGTCTCAGCCATCCAATCAGTTTCCCTTTCATCATATTTTATGTTGTGAATACAGAAAAGAAAAGAGCCTATTGACTCGAAACTTTTTAGTGCTTTTAGTAGTGGGGCTTCCTGTTCAGATTCATATTCCAAATTATCTTCAAATCCATTGTCTAATATATTATGGTAAGCAACGACTTGCCGTGATGCCTCGACAAAGTTTCTCTCGTTTAATGTAAAAAGGTTGATAGTAACTTCATTTAAAGAAAAGGATACCTGCTTATTTAAGAGGAATCCACCTGTGATTTCTGCTTTAGTTCTGATTTTCATATTTGTATGTTGTTAATTATTATCTATTATTTGTCGTGAAACGAATTGTATGTTACAATTTCAGAAGCGACAAAACCTTGTCATTTGCGAGTTGTTTTTCTGCACGGCTTTGAGCCTCTTTCGCTGTTTGTTTTGCAAGTGCAGCTGTTCGTTTTGCCTCATCTGGAGCAGTAAGATCTTCGCTGTAAGTGTCTATAAACAAATCGATTTTTTTATCCAATCGAGCTATATCGCGCCTTATCTCATCTCTGAAAACAGCCTGCTCGCGTAGCATTAACTGAATTTCATGCAGAATAGTCGTGTAATCAGAATCTGTTGCAATAGCACGCTTTTTCTCCTTAGAATTATCACTTTTGTTATTGGGGTCGACAAGAAAGTAAAAAAAATCCATCTTTGTGGCATTACAAAAATCAAGTAGGCGAGTGACAGGAAGACGGTGTTCCGCCAGTAACGATTCTTTCACACGGTTGGGATGCAGCCCAACAATTGAAGCGATGTCACGATATGATAAAATTGTGTCAGAATCTATTACTTTTTGCATTGCCCTTTTGTCATAGAAGCAAAACTTGTAGTCATCCAATTTGATGTAATCCTCACGTTGGCCAATTGGTTCCTTACTATCATCTTCAGAAATGAATCGACTGACGGGTATGCTGAGACCGTTAGCAAGGTCTATGAGTTGTTGTACTGATATCTTGATTGGCATCGCAATGATACGATACAACGTAGTAATTGAGATGCCCGACTGAGTCGAAATCTCTTTGTATGTCATACGCAATGCTTGCGATAGTGCTTTGAACAAATTCTCGTTAAGTTGCAACATTCTATTTTATTTTTTGGTGCAAAGATAATATAAAGAAAACATATTTGCAAATATTTTATGCCAAAAACGATTGAATTTAGTGCAAAACTACAACAAAAACGAAATTTTGCACCGATTTTGATAATTTACGAATATAAAAAGCCCACGTTGCATTTAAGCAGCGTGGGTGGCTTACATTGTATACTCAAAGAATGTCTTATAGTTCGTCTTCATTCATTTCTCCACACCAAGGGTTCATCAACATGGAATGTAAATGTTGGCCTGCCTGCTTGGTATATGGGTATGTCTATTTTTATATCTTTTGCTTGTTTACAGCGTTTAATGAAATCTGATTTGCTATTTAAGAAGACATTGTCAGAACTACCATCCGCAGCCTCATTAAAATAGTATTTCTTGGGTGAACCTTCATCAAACCTCGCAGTTATGTAGTTATCCCCATTATATCGGTTCCCGTGAATTTGTCCTTTGGAAATGGTAATGATGACATCATAACCATACTTTTTCATATATCGGACACAAATAGTAGCGTAGGTATAGCCTTCATAGGGGAAACTTTGAGCTATATAATTGTCGCTTTTTATATTGGCCCATACATTATTGGTATCATACATGTCATCCTTGGCAATACTGAAGTCCCATGTAACTTTATTCTTTTCTGAGACAACTTCGTCATTAGGTAAAGCTACCGCAACGGTGTCTACTTCAACTTCGTCTGTGGCATCTAATTCTTCTGTAGCTTCAACATCTGAAATATGACTTTGTTTGTTATTAGACAAGCCTATCACCAAAGCAAATAGCAATACAATAGCCATTACAACTACTAGTAAATAAAGCCCAGTATTGTTACTTCCTTTATTTGCATCACTGTTCAGCACCAAGTCGGGTTGAGAGACTACATCCTTCTGTGCTTCGTTATCTTCAACATCCACAGGGGAGGCAGGTGACTCTTCTTTTTCTATTATAGCCGATTGCTGTGCCTTTTCCGCTTTCCACTTTAGGAATTCCTCAAATTCTTTATTTTCTTCTTCAGTCATAGTCCTATCTCTTATGCTTCTGATAAATCGGCAACTATTTATAGTCAAGATTATCGGTTTTTACTATTTACGTAGTCATAAGACAATTGCTTATATTTATTAAGAAGGGATACTCTTCGCCTTGAAATAATTAATTCTCGTAAAGCACTAAGTACATCAAAGCTGGTAACGTCAGATATATGAAATCCTACAACAGCTGCATAACGTTGATTTACTGTATTTATGAGGTATTCATATTTGATTCTGTCAATTTTGATATTTTCTTTCTGTTTGATATAATCGCGAGAACCCTTAGCAAGAGTTGAAAGGGTTCTTTCTGTTTCCTCAAGTTCTTGCTTTTCAGAAACTAGCATATTAATGATACCATTTATTTGTATTGAATCCGCTTTCATTTCAATATGGCACAGTTCAAGATTGATTTTCGCGATTGTGGTTGCATCGCTTTCAGTTTGACCATAAGTTGCGACAAATGATACAGCGCTTAATAGCGACAATATTATTCTCTTCATATTCTCTGCCCTAAATCCGTGTCGGGCATAACTTCTACTTTTTGTTGTTAATGTTATGTAATAAAAAACGTGAGCAATCTACTTCGCTTACGTTGTTCGAGGTATTGGGGATAACCTATCAATCTTAAACGAGTAAATGCCCACGCCGAACGGCGTGAACTATCTACTTCAGTTCTTGATTGATTGTCGTCTAATTCCCCAATTATCGAACAACAAGAATCAAAAGTGGACGTTCAGTCTTATGTCCTAATTAACTTTTATCTGTCCATAGGCGTATCTGTTTTAATGCTATACATTATTCTATAATCTCATATCTGGAAGCCCTTGGGCACCTTTTCTTTATTTATCTCGCGGAACGTACAATTGCGGCACGTGCTTCAAGAAGTCCTGATAGTAAGAGGGTATCATGTAGGGCGATCGTTGGTTGAGCGTATCGACAAGAAGCGTCATCGTGCTATCTGTGCTTCTTGTTCTCGAACCTGCTCACGCCATCTCTCGCGGGCATCAATCATCTGCTGGAAAGCCTCGGCATACTGCTCAGGGCTGTCGTAGCGCTTGAAAGTGTTTTGTTCCGTCATCATCATGCTTTTTTGTTCAACGCTGCAAATATAATCATTTTCTTTGAATATAGCACGTATTCATAGAACATTTTTTTGAAAATAGTAGAATAAGTGAATCTTTTGTGAACGGGATTGCATGAAAAACACCAGAATTTACCTAATCACATAGAAGCACTATCCCCTGATTTCCAAATTACTTGTCCATTTATGAAGATTTTACTAATCCCCGACTTATTGGAAACTCAATTCTTGCAGCAGATCGTTAAGAATGTAAGTATCACTCTGGAGTTGCAGTCCGCTGTCGGGATTGGCAAGTAGATTGTATGTGTGCGAGTTATAGAGAAGGTCGAGGGCACGCTCGGTGTCGATGTCAAGACGCTCTGCCAGCAGGGCGGCGATGCGTCCTGTTTTTCGCCAAAATACTTGATCTCTCATCGTTGGCTTTCTTTCTCTTTAGCATCCCAACTCTTCAAGGCTTCTTGCACGTTCCATACCACGCCGTCAATGCTCTCGGCATGCAACGTGTCGTAACAGTCGAAAAGCAGTCGGCGCACTAGACCGTGGTGTTTTAGTCGATTGAATAGCTCTGTTGCCGAGATGCCCATACGCTGTGCTGTGGCACCGATGGCTAGTGTTACGAATTGAGTCTGTGGAATAGTCTCTTTCATCATTTTAAATAAACTTGCTGCAAATATAATCATTTTTATCGATATGATGCCAAGAATCGGATAAAAAATGATCTTAGAATTGCCTTTTTGTCTATTTCCGCCATAAGGTGATAGCATTTTTGCGAGAAATGTGAATAATTCTTTCAGTTATCAGGCTGCTAGTTAAACTTGACTAAAGGCTTGCGTATATGGGGGATTCTTTGTACTTTTGCAGTCTATATATATAATAAGGTGTTCGAATGGCTAGTAAAATGACATGCAGAGTTGACAAAATGAAAGAAAAACGAATAAAATTGTGAATTTCTGCTCAAATATTTGGCCAAATGAAATAAAAAGTGTAATTTCGCAGCGTTTTTCAGAACCAAAGAAGTTAAACCATATAAAATAATAAATCAAAATGAAGAAGTACAACTTTAACGCCGGTCCCTCGATGCTTCCCCGCGAGGTTATCGAAGCAACCGCTAAACAGTGTCTTGATTTCAACGGATCTGGTCTCTCTCTGATGGAGATCAGCCATCGTGCAAAGGACTTTCAGCCTGTAGTTGACGAGGCTGTGGCTCTGGTAAAGGAACTCCTTGACGTGCCCGAGGGTTACTCAGTGATTTTCCTTGGTGGTGGCGCCAGTCTGGAATTCTGTATGATTCCTTTCAACTTCCTGATTAAGAAGGCTGCTTACCTGAACACTGGTGTATGGGCAAAGAAGGCTATGAAGGAAGCAAAACTTTTCGGTGAGGTGGTAGAGGTGGCTTCTTCTGCTGATGCCAACTATACCTTCATCCCTAAGGGCTGGACAGTTCCCGCTGATGCCGACTATCTGCACATCACGACCAACAATACGATCTACGGTACAGAAATCCGCAAGGATCTCGATGTCAATGTTCCTATGATTGCCGATATGTCTTCTGACTTCATGAGCCGTCCTGTTGACGTGAGCAAGTACGATGCTATCTATGCCGGTGCTCAGAAGAACCTGTCGATGGCTGGTGTTACCATCATCATCGTGAAGGATGAGAAGCTGGGCAAGGCTCCTCGTGAGATTCCTACGATGCTCGACTATCGTACTCATGTGGATAAGGGTTCTATGTTCAACACGCCTCCTGTAGTGCCCATCTACTGTGCTCTCGAGAACCTGCGCTGGATCAAGAAGCAGGGTGGTGTTGAGGCTATGGACAAGCTGGCTCAGCAGCGTGCAGAGATCGTTTACGGCGAGATCGACCGCAACAAGATGTTCAAGGGTACGGCTGTTACCGAGGACCGTTCACTGATGAACCTCTGCTTCGTGATGGCCGACGAGTACAAGGAGTTGGAGAAGGATTTCCTCGACTTCGCAGTGAGCAAGGGTATGGTTGGTGTGAAGGGTCACCGCTCAGTTGGTGGTTTCCGTGCATCTTGCTACAACGCCCAGACCATCGAGGGCTGCAATGCACTCGTAGCATGCATGAAGGAATTCGAGGCTAATCATTAATAAATGAAATAAGATGAAAGTATTAGTTGCAACAGAGAAGCCATTCGCAGCGGCTGCTGTTAATGGTATCAAGGCAGAGATTGAGGCAGCAGGCAATGAATTGGTGCTGCTGGAGAAATATACAGAGAAGGCCCAGCTGCTGGATGCCGTCAAGGATGCTGACGCGCTGATTATCCGTTCGGATAAGGTCGACGCTGAGGTGCTGGATGCCGCCAAGCAGTTGAAGATCGTGGTTCGTGCCGGTGCCGGCTATGACAACATCGACCTAGCTGCTGCTACAGCCCACAACGTGGTAGCTGAGAATACGCCCGGACAGAACTCAAACGCCGTAGCCGAACTGGTGTTCGGACTGCTGGTGATGGCGGTTCGCGGTTTCTACAACGGCAAGAGCGGTTCAGAACTGCTCGGCAAGAAGCTGGGTATCCTCGCTTTCGGTAATGTAGGCCGCAACGTGGCTCGCATCG